>Ga0066376_10000948_pt1 | contig 28066 bp, 24 predicted proteins | sample Knorr_S15_td_Bot_FD_77009 | JGI IMG/M metagenome (GOLD analysis project Ga0066376, IMG submission 77009) | Marine microbial communities from Southern Atlantic Ocean transect - Knorr_S15_td_Bottom_ad_5009_LV_A | ecosystem: Environmental > Aquatic > Marine > Oceanic | place: Southern Atlantic... | reverse complement strand
GCCAGCTTACACTAGTCCACCGCTTTTAAAACAAGCGATGCGTTTGTACCGCCGAAGCCAAAGGAATTGGACAACACCGCCTTGATGGAGCGTTCCTTGGGCTGATGGGGAACCAATTCGATGCCGCCGTCGACCGAGGGATTGTCCAAGTTCAAGGTCGGCGGCGCCACCCCGTCGCGCATGGCGAGGATCGAAAAGATCGCCTCGACCGCGCCTGCGGCACCCAATAGATGGCCGATCGCCGATTTCGTCGATGACATAAAAATATCGTCGGCGGCCGCGCCGAACACTTTTTGCACGGCCCCGTATTCAATTTCATCGCCCAGGGGTGTCGAGGTGCCATGCGCATTGACGTAATCGATGTCTTCCGGATTGAGGCCCGAGCGCTTCAATGCCGCCGACATGCAGCGCTGGGCGCCGTTGCCATCAGGGGCGGGGGCGGTGATATGATGGGCATCGCCGGACATTCCGTAGCCGACAACCTCGGCCAAAATATTGGCGCCGCGCGCTTTAGCGTGTTCCAATTCCTCCAACACGACGACCCCGGCCCCGTCGCCCATGACGAAACCGTCGCGGTCTTTATCCCATGGCCGCGACGCCTTTTCGGGGGTGTCGTTAAAGTTGGTCGATAACGCCCTGGCCGAACAGAACCCGGCCATACCGAGGCGGCAAATGGCGGCTTCGGCGCCGCCGGCAACCATCACGTCGGCATCATCCCACATGATGATCCGGGCGGCGTCGCCGATGGCGTGCGAACCGGTGGAACACGCCGTCACCACGGAATGATTGGGACCTTTGAATCCGTATTTGATCGACACATGGCCCGAAACCAGGTTGATCAGGCAGGCGGGAATGAAAAACGGGCTGATGCGCCGCATTTTTCCGGTTTCGGCCATGATCGCGTTTTTGGCGATCTCATTCAGGCCACCGATGCCGGAGCCGATCATGACGCCGGTACGGAACAGATCTTCTTCGCCTTCCGGCGCCCAGCCAGAATCCGTTACCGCCTGGGTCGCCGCGACCAAGCCGTAAACGATGAAATCATCTATACGGCGCTGTTCCTTGGTGCCGACCCAATCATCGATGCAAAAAAGACCATCAGCGGTATCGCCGACAGGCACTTGTCCGCCGATCTTTGACGCCAAATCGCTGGTATCAAAGGTTTGGATGGAGCCGATACCGGATTTTCCGGCAAGCAGGCTTTTCCAGTTCTGTTCTACCCCGCACCCCAAAGAGGTTACGAGACCCATTCCGGTAACGACAACACGTCTCATGGTTTCTCGCTAGTCGAAAACAAAAAGCAGCAAGAATTCTTGCTGGGATAAGCAACCGGGACAAGCCCGCCGAACGTCCGGCGGATCCCGGTCAAGCTTTTAAGAACTTTGAGATTCGATAAATGTAATAGCGTCTTTAATGGTCTGAATTTTCTCGGCGTCCTCATCGGGAATTTCACAACCAAATTCTTCTTCGAAGGCCATGACCAATTCAACGGTATCCAGGCTATCGGCACCAAGATCGTCAATGAAGCTGGTCCCTTCGGCGACCTTTGATTCATCAACGCCCAGGTGTTCAACAACGATCTTTTTAACGCGATCAGCAACGTCACTCATAGTCTTTAATTCCTTGACAAATTTAATGGTGAAATTCATTCCTTTGGGTGGATATCGGGCCACTCAGACGTTCATTCGTAGGGAAAGTGCCGCTACGTAACACACTTTTTTTGCCTTGGCCAGTGGTTAAGAATTCAGCGCTATATCATCGCCATTCCACCGTTGACATGTAATGTCTGGCCGGTGACGTAAGACGCCTCCTCGCTGGCCAGATAAACGCATGCGCCGGCGATGTCGGCGGGGTCTCCCATTCTTGCGGCGGGAATGCGTCCGGTGATGGCGTCTTTCTGATCGTCGCTCAAGGCGTCGGTCATCGGGGTGGCGATGAAACCCGGCGCCACACAATTGACGGTGATGGACCGGCTGGCAACTTCTTGAGCTAGGGATTTGGACATGCCGATCATCGCCGCCTTCGACGCCGCGTAATTGGCCTGGCCCGGGTTGCCGGTAACCCCGACAATAGAGGTAATGGAAATGATCCGCCCCCAACGCTTTTTCATCATCGGGCGCAGGCACGCCTTCGACAGCCGAAAAGCCGCCGTCAGATTAACCTCCAGAACCTGGCTCCAATCTTCGTCGGACATCCGCATGGCCAGTTGATCGCGGGTTAGACCGGCGTTATTGATCAGAATATCGATTCCGCCCATGGCCGCCTCGGCATCTTTGATAAGCCCTTCCGTGGCATCGGACGAGGAAAGATCGGCGGGCAACGAATAGGCACCGTCACCTAAGTCCTTGGCCAGCCCCTCAAGAGCGTCGATGCGGGTGCCGGACAGCCCGACTCTGGCACCGCCGGCGTGGAAAGCCCGGGCAATGGCACCGCCGATGCCGCCCGATGCCCCGGTGATCAACGCGCATTTTTCGCTCAGGTCAAACATGGCTGTCCTTTTATAGTCCCTTAAGAAATTCTTCGATGCTGTCCGGGGTGCCGACTGAAATGGCACTGAGTTCCTTGTCGATCCGCCGCGCTAGACCCGCCAACACCTTACCGCCGCCGACCTCAATCAAGCTATCGACACCTTCATTTTTCATTGTAAGCACACATTCGCGCCACCGCACCATGCCGGTGACCTGATCGACTAAATGCGAGCGGATGTCCGCCAGGTCGGCAACTACGTCAGCGGTGACGTTGGCGATTAATGGCACCGTCAATGGCTGCATGGCCACTTCGCCCAACGCTTCGGCCATGACCTTGGCAGCGGGCGCCATCAATGGGCAATGAAAGGGTGCGGAAACCGGCAGCAGGATCGCCCGCTTGGCGCCTTTTTCCTTGGCGATTTCGATGGCCTGCTCGACCGCGGCGGCATCGCCGGACACCACTACTTGGCCCGGTGCATTATCGTTTGCAGCGGCACAAACACCATCCACAGATGCGGCGGCGGCGATGGCAATCACATCGTCCAGGTCAAGCCCCATCAACGCCGCCATGGCGCCTTGGCCGACGGGAACCGCCTCTTGCATGGCACGGCCACGGGTTTTCAATAACCCGGCGGTGTCGGCAAGGGAAAAACACCCGGCGGCGGCCAGTGCCGAATATTCACCCAGTGAATGACCGGAAACGAAAGCCGCCGTAGCCGCTAGGTCGACACCACCCTCGGATTTCAACACCTGCATCACCGCCATGCTGACGGCCATAATTGCCGGTTGCGCGTTTTCTGTCAGGATCAATTCTTCGTCGGGGCCTTCGAACATCAACCGAGACAGGTTCTGGCCCAGCGCCTCATCAATTTCCTCGAACACTTCGCGGGCACAGGCAAAGGCCTCGGCCACGTCACGCCCCATGCCGACGGCTTGGCTGCCCTGACCGGGAAAAACAAACGCTCGAGACATTAATTATCCCCTTTTTGAAACAATCCGAAACTGGCAGGTAAAGGGCCCTGGCGTGGCTGTCAAGCGTGACCGTCAAAACGGAAAATATCAAGCCTTGCCGGGCGCCGTCCATTGTCAAGACCAGGGCGCTTTCGACGCTTGCGCCACCCCGGCAAACCTGTATAGTGCGCGCGCTTTGAATAAAGCTTCCTGCCGGGATGGTCCCGGCTATACCCGCCAAATTTGGGGGTTGAGATAATCCAAAGGGAGAAGAATATCGTGCCTTTTTACGAAACCGTGTTTATCGCACGCCAAGACCTGACTACGGCCCAGGCTGACGGCCTGATCGAAACCTTTGAAAAAGTCATCACCGACCAGGGCGGCACCGTGCCGAAGAAAGAGTCCTGGGGTCTTCGGTCCATGGCCTACAAGATTAAGAAAAATCGCAAGGGCCATTACGCGCTGATGAATATCGACGCCACCGGCCCCGCCATTCAGGAGCTGGAACGCCAAATGCACCTGCATGAGGACATTCTTCGCCACTTGGTGACCCGGGTTGACGAGTTTGAGGAAGGACCGTCTGCCGTGCTTCGCGCTAAAGAACGGGGCGATGATCGTGGCCGCCGCGGCGATCACGATGGTGACAGGAAATTTTCTAAAACCGACGACAAACCCAAGGTCGAGGCTAAAGCGGACGACCCTAAGGCTGAAAATGCTAAGGCTGAAAATGCTGAGACTGAAGACTCAAAGGCAGGTGACGCCGAAACCAGAGACGAAGGAGATGAAAAATGACCCCTCCTTATGGCGGCCCCCCTCGTGGCGGACCCGGTGCTGGTGGTTTCGGCGGCGGAGGTCCTGGCGGCAAGCGGCCGTCGTTTTTCCGTCGCCGCAAGTCCTGCCCGTTTTCCGGACCGAATGCGCCAAAAATTGATTATAAGGACGCAAAATTGCTGTCCCGGTATATTTCGGAACGAGGCAAGATCGTGCCCAGCCGTATTACCGCTGTATCGGCTAAAAAACAGCGTGAATTGGCCAGGGTGATTAAAAAAGCCCGTTTCCTGGCATTGATTCCCTACCTTATCAAATAATTCACCCCGGGATTTTACAGGGATAAAGCCATGCCCAAGAAAACGCTGATCGCCATTGGCGCCGGCGTTTTAAGTGCTTTCGCCGCCACGGCGTTCCTAAGCCAGGCGCCGGGGGCGCTGATGCTGGTCTATTTCGCCGACCTGCCATTGTTTTTGGCCGGTTTTGGCCTTGGCCCCCAGTCCATGGTCATCAGCGGCGCCGTCGGCTTTATGGCTGCCGGCTTGATTGGCGGCGGCATCGCTGCCGGTGTTTTCGGCATGACCCAGGTACTCCCGGCCTGGCTGGTGGTTCGCCAATATCTGCTACAGCGGCCCCAAGGAAGCTCCGGCGCCGCGGACGGTGCTGATACCGTGGGGGCGGCCGTCGAATGGTATCCCATCGGCAATATTCTTTGCTGGCTGACAATGCTGGCTGCCGCCGCTTTGGTGGCGGGAACGATGGCTGCTATGGGCGGCGCCGAAGGCTTGTCGGTGCTGGTTTCAACCAACTTGGAAAATCTGTTACAAGCCATGGCGCCACAATGGGAACCCGACCTCCTGGCCCGGATGGTGGGGATCATGACACCAATGTTTCCAGGCGCCATCGGCGTTTCATGGATAATCATGACCATCGTCAACGCGACCTTGGCCCAGGGCTTAATGGTCAAGTGGGGCAGCGCCCAGCGGCCGTCCCCGGCCTATATCGACCTCGAGCTTCCGCAATGGATATCCTGGCCGATGATCGCCGCTGCGCTATTGGCATTGATGGGATCGGGGGAAATGGAGTATACCGGCCGCAACCTGGCAATGATCCTGGCCGTCCCGTTCTTTTTTTTAGGACTGGCCGTGGTTCACACCTGGGCCAGGCGGAAGGCCCACACTACAATGATGCTGGTGGCTTTCTACCTAATCCTGGTGATGTCAGGATGGGCGACATTGTTTGTCACCGGAATTGGCATCATTGAACTTTGGAACGGGCTACGCCGATATATGGACGGGCCTTTGAACGATAACGATTAACCTCCGGGCAGCGCCCGGAACAGAAAACCCAAACGGGGATTAAGGAGCGAACACAATGGAAGTCATTTTACTGGAACGGATCGACAAACTCGGCCAGATGGGTGACGTGGTCAACGTCAAGTCGGGCTATGCCCGCAATTTTCTTCTACCCCAAAAAAAGGCGCTGCGCGCCACCGATTCCAACAAGCAACATTTCGAGGCCGATCGCGCCCAGTTGGAAGCTTCAAATCTGGAGCGCCGCACCGACGCGGAAAAACTGGACAACAAGATGGATGGCCTGTCCGTCACCATGCTCCGGCAAGCCGGTGAAGCCGGACAGCTCTATGGCTCCGTCAATGCCAGGGATATCGCGAACGGCGTCACCGAAGCCGGATTCACCGTTTTCCGACAACAGATTGAATTAGCTCACCCGATCAAGAACCTCGGCCTTTTTGACGTCAAGGTGACCTTGCATCCAGAAGTCCAGGTGACGGTTGTCGCCAATGTCGCCCGTTCCGAGGCTGAGGCCAAAACCCAGGCCAAGACCGGCAAGGCCGTCGTCAGCACCGAAGAGGAAGAAGCGCAAGCCGCTCAAGCCCAAGCAGAAACCGCCGAAACCGAGGACGAGGCCAAGCCGAAGACGAAGAAAAAGGCAAAGCCTACCGAAATCGGTGAGGAGGAAGCCAAGGTTGTTGAGGAAGCCGCCGATGAAGCCGCCGCTGAACAGGCCGAGGAAATCTTCGAAGAAGGAGCCGCGCCTCAGCCGGAACCAGAAGATGCGGCCGCGGATAAAGCCGCCGACGATGCCGGAGACAAAACCGAATAAACCCGGACTTCACATATATTTTGGCCAAACGGCCGAGACGGCGTGCCCTCAAGCGGCGCGCCGTTTTGGTTTTTGGCCAATGGGAGTAAATGATGGGCCCAGCAAGGCCCTGCGTTGGTTGCCCACCGCCGTTTCCTTCCGTCAACATTTATTGCCCAGCGTTATACACAGAAAACCGCCTTTATCCCCGCTATTCTAGGTAGCCCGGCTCAGTCAATTTCCCTAGCTTCGTGCGATGGCAACGACGACGGCAACAACCCCCAATGATAACGGCCCGATCCCGGCTGAATCCCAGGATAGACAACATCCGTTTCGGACCATGCCGCACAACCCTGAGGCCGAAAAAAGCCTTCTCGGCGCCATCTTCGTCAACAATCGCGCCTATGAAACGGTGTCGGAATTCCTTAAACCCGAACATTTTTCCTATCCCCAGCACGGCCGCATTTACGAGGCCTGCGCCAAACTGATTGATCGCGGCCAAATCGCCGACCCGATCACGCTGAAACGATATTTCGAGGCCGACGAGAACCTGGCCAATATTGGCGGCCCGGCCTATCTGGCGGAATTGGCTGGCTCTGCGGTGACGGTGATCAACGCCGGCGAATACGGGCACCTGGTTTACGACTTGTTTCTCAAACGGGAACTAATTGCCTTGGGCGAGGATGTGGTGAATAGCGCCTATGGCGGCGAGGTCGATGAATCGGCGACAACCCAGATCGAAAATGCCGAACAAGGTCTTTATGACCTGGCAACCGCAGGCGAATACGAAGGCGGCTTCCAGGCGTTTAAGGATTCCGTGATCGCCGCCATCGATATCGCCACCGTGGCCCATAACCGCGAAGGCGGGCTGGCCGGCGTCGGCACCGGGTTCCGCGACTTGGACTCCCTGTTGGGCGGCTTACATTCATCGGACCTGTTGATCCTGGCCGGACGGCCCGGCATGGGCAAAACCGCGCTCGCCACCAATATCGCCTATAACGCGGCCTATACGTACCAACATTCCGAGGGCCGCGAAGGCGCCGTGGTCGGGTTCTTTTCCCTGGAAATGTCGGCCGAACAGTTGGCCAGCCGCATCCTTTCCGAACAATCGGATATCTCGTCCGACCGTATGCGCAAGGGCGAACTGGCGAACGAGGAATTCAACCGCCTGTCTGCCGCCTCGACCACGCTTCATCAAATCCCGATTTTTATCGACGATACCCCAGCATTGACAGTCAGCGCCCTTCGCACCCGCGCCCGGCGGCTGAAGCGCCAGCATAATTTAGGGCTCATCGTCGTCGATTACCTGCAATTGATTTCCGGGGCCGGAACAAACCGAAACGACGGCCGTGTCCAGGAGGTCTCTGAAATTACCCGTGGGCTCAAGACCCTGGCAAAGGAATTGGAGGTGCCGGTGCTGGCGCTGTCGCAGCTATCGCGCGCCGTCGAACAACGCGAGCCGCCCCGTCCGCAATTGTCCGATCTTCGTGAATCAGGGTCCATCGAGCAAGACGCCGATGTGGTCGCCTTCATCTATCGCGAGGAATATTATTTGGAACGCAAAAAACCCGGACATCGCAGCGACGAGGACTCGGGAAAGTACGAAGAACGGATACAGCGGTGGGAAGAAGCCAAGGAGAAGGTCGCTAATCTGGCCGATGTTATCGTCGCCAAACAGCGGCACGGTCCCATCGGCGATGTACCCATGCGATTCACCGGCGCCTTTACCCGCTTCAGCGATCTGGACCTCCACCACATTTCCGAAGATTAACGGCGGGGGTTAAGCCACCGCCATGCCCACCACTCCTGCCCCCGCACCCATTTCAGACGCTTATGCCGGCGCTATCCTGACTATCGATCTGGATGCCATCGTCGCCAATTACAGGCTGCTATCGGGCAAGCTTTCAGGCGCCTCCTTATCCGCCGTGGTCAAGGCCGATGGATACGGCTTGGGCGCCGAGCCGGTGGCAGCGGCGTTGGCCGGGGCCGGGTGCAGGGTATTCTATGTCGCCCATATCGAAGAAGGCATCAGGCTTCGCCAAGCCCTCAACGATACCGGCAACAGCGACTTCGTTCAGGCCGAAATCCATGTCTTGGGGGGTCTTCTGCCCAACACCGAGGACGCCTATGACGCCAGCCGCCTAATTCCGGTTCTGGGCAGCCTGGACCAAATCCATAACTGGAAAAGTTATTGCCAACGGCTCGAACGTCCTCTGCCCTGCGATATTCACGCCGATACGGGCATGGCCCGCTTAGGCCTACCCCCCGTGGAAGTCGAAAAGCTGGTGGAGGAACCCAGCCGCCTCGATGACCTCAATATCCTCACCGTCATCAGCCACCTTGCCTGCGCCGATGAACCGGACAACCCCAAGAACGCCGAACAATTGGACGCCTTCCGGGAACTCCGCCGGTATCTTCCACAGGGCTTGGCAAGTTTCGCCAACTCATCGGGAATTTTCCTAGGCCCCGATTATCACTTCGATCAGGCCCGTCCAGGGGCCGCCCTTTTCGGGGTCGCGCCGGTACCCGGAGACCCCAATCCAATGGCGCAAGTCCTTAAATTACAAGGGAAAATCGCCCAAGTGCGTGCCGTTGACACCCCCCAAACCGTTGGCTATGGTGCCAGCCATCGCATCGAGAGCCCGGCCCGGATCGCCACCGTGATAATAGGGTATGCGGACGGTTTTTTACGGTCTCTCAGCAACAAAGGGACCGGGTATATCGGAAATATTCCGGTCCCGGTAGTGGGGCGCGTATCCATGGATCTCATTACCCTCGACGTTACCGGCGTTCCCGAACACCTTTGCCCCGTCGGCGCCCTGGTCGATTTGATCGGCCCCAACAATCCCATTGACCAAGTCGCAGCCGCCGCCGGCACCATCGGCTACGAAATTCTCACCAGCCTCGGCCATCGCTATCACCGGGCCTATGTGGGGGGTGGGAGCACGTGAATTTTGTGGGCAACATCAGTCGGTTGGCGACCCTGGCTGAATCGGCATTGCGCAACGAGGAAACTTCATGACGTCTCGTATCGTGCAGGCCTATGACAAGTTGGTGCTCACCAATCCTAAGTTAGTTCTGGTCCTGCTGCTCTCGATTCTGGTTTTCTTCGGCTATCACACAAAAGATTTCAAGTTGGACGCATCCGCCGATTCCCTGTTACTGGAAGACGATGCGGACCTCAAGTTGTTCCGCGAAATCCACGCCCGATATCCGAGTAACGACCTACTCATTGTGACCTATACCCCCAACGAAGATCTCTTCTCGGACCAAGCCTTGGAACCTTTGAAACAACTCCGTGAAGAACTTAAGAAAGTCGGCAGCGTGGACACGGTGTTCACGATACTCGATGCCCCCCTGTTCAACAGCTCGGACGAATCGATTGAAGAAATGATCGAGGACATGCCAAGCCTAGAAAAACCCGGCATCGATAGGGCCAAGGCCAAGGACGAGTTGATCAATAGCCCTATTTACCGGGAACTCATCATCAGCGGAGATGGTCGGACCACGGCATTACTGTTGGGGATGGTCAACAATCAACGCTACAACAGCTTACTCACATCTCGAAATGAGCTGCGCGACAAGCGACGAGATACCGGCCTTACAGATAAAGAAGCGCAAACCCTAGCTGGCATCACCGCCGAATACGATCAGGCCCATGATGCGTTAAATGAGCAACGCCACCTTGACGTTGCCCAAATCAGAGACATCATCGAGCCGTACCGCCAGCATGGCGTTTTATATCTCGGCGGTGTGCCGATGATTACCGACGACATGGTGACGTTTGTACGCAACGACCTGATTGTCTTCGGTGGTGGGGTTCTTGCGTTTCTGATCATTGTTCTCACCGTCATTTTCCGGGAAGTACGCTGGATCGCACTCCCACTGGTCAACTGCTTTTATGCCGGAACAATCATGATTGGTGTGCTGGGATTGATCGGGTGGAAGGTCACCGTTATCTCATCCAATTTTCTTGCCCTGATGCTGATCATCACCATCTCAATGAACATTCATTTGATCGTGCGATACCGGCAGCTCAATCGAGATTATCCCGATGACGATCAGGTGGCGCTGGTCGGAACCACCACCCATAAGATGGTAAAACCCTGTTTATACACCGCGCTAACAACCATCATGGGTTTTAGCTCTCTGGTGGTGAGCGAAATCAAGCCGGTCATCGACTTCGGGTGGATGATGAGCGCCGGTTTAGCGGTGACGTTTATCACCTCGTTTCTCCTGTTCCCCACGTTGTTGTTGGTGATGGGGAAAAAGGAGTCCAAATCCACCGTAGAGAAAGACCGGTTTCTCTTACCAGCCTTTTTGGCCCGTATGACCGAGACTCAAGGCAATAAGATCCTGGTGTTGGCGGTGTTGTTGACTGTCGTCAGTGCTGCGGGAATCATACAGCTGCGTGTCGAGAACAGTTTCATTAACTACTTCAGCGACGACACGGAAATTTATCAAGGCCTTAAGCTCATCGATGAGAAGCTTGGCGGCACGACGCCTCTGGAAATACTGATAAGATTCGAACCTGAACTCCTCGAAGAACTAACGCCCGAGGACCTTAAGGAGATGACTCCGGAAGAAATCCAAAAGGAGCGCGAGTACATTGCGGCACGCGCTAACTCACCGGAATTATGGTTTACCCCCTCCAAGATCCAGGTCGTCAAGACCGTGCACGACTATCTCGATGGACTGCCCGAAATCGGCAAAGTGCTCTCGCTCGCTTCTCCGGTGCGGGTTGTCGAAACCCTTGCCGAAAAGAAGCTGGACGCAATGGAATTGGCAATCCTCTATACCAAGGTTCCCCCCGAGATTAAAACAGGTCTCATTGACCCCTATGTTTCCATCAAGGACAACGAAATGCGGCTGATGGCGCGTGTGTTGGATTCAAAACCGGATTTACGCCGCAAGGAATTACTGGAAACAGTGCGCAGTGACCTGGTGAATAAGCTTAAGTTTGAGGAGAAGGACGTGACCGTGAGTGGGCTGCTCGTTCTCTACAACAATATGCTGCAGAGCCTGTTTAAATCGCAGATCAAAACCATCGGTGTCGTGATGCTGGGGATTGCAATCATGTTCCTGGTGTTGTTCCGGTCAGTCACTTTGTCGATTATCGGCATTCTGCCAAACCTGTTAGGTGCCGGGGTGGTTTTGGGCGTTATGGGTTGGGCTAAAATCCCCATGGATATGATGACCATCACGATCGCCGCCATCACCATCGGTATCGCGGTAGACAACGGCATTCACTATATCTATCGCTTCAGAGAAGAATACGCTCTGAACAACGATTATGTGGAAACCCTGCATATTTGCCATTCCAATATCGGCAAAGCGGTGTTCTTCACGACCATGACCATCATTTTCGGTTTTTCGATCCTGATGTTTTCCAATTTTATTCCCACTATTTATTTTGGTGTTTTAACCGCGGCGGCTATGTTCATCGCCCTTTTGGCGGCACTTACGGTGCTGCCAAAACTGATATTACTGTGGAAACCATTTGGCTGAAGCCGAAGAAATCTATCGCCAGGCGACTGCCCACCTCCATCAAGGCCGTCTGGATGAGGCCGAGGCGCTTTACCGACAAATCCTAGACGCCGATCCGCACCATGCCGATGCCAATCACATGCTTGGCGTCGCCGCCTGCCAGCGGGGTGAATTCGAGCAAGGCATCGAATGTATCTCCAAGGCCATTCAGACGTCTCCCAAGAACGCCTATTTCCATAACAACTTGGCCAACGCGCTGTTGTTTCTTGGGCGAGAAGACGAAGCGTCGGCGTCCTACGCGGCGGCTTTGGATATCGACCCCAAACTGGCCGAGGCCCATTACAACACCGGAAATATTTTAAAAGACCAGGATCGGCCTGAAGAGGCCGCTCAACGGTATGAGCGAGCGCTGGCGATTAATCCTGAGTATGCCGAAGCCAGGAATAACCTGGGTAACGTACTCAAAGAAATAGGCCACTTGGAAGAGGCCGTCGATTGTTATGAGACTATCCTCGCCGCACGACCCGATTTAGCCGAAGTTCATTTCAACCTGGGCAACACTCTGATTGACCTGGGCCGATCGGCAAACGCCACTGACTGCTACCAAAAGGCGCTGGCCATTAACCCGAACTATGCCGAGGCCCACGCCAACATGGGCAACGCGTGTATGGAACAAGGTCTTCTGGACGACGCCGCCGATTGTTACCAAAAGGGGCTGGCGATCACCCCGGATAACGTCGAGGCGCTGAACAACTTAGGCGCCGTGCGAAAGGAACAAGACCGTTGGGACGATGCCATCGCCTGTTTCCGCAAGGCGCTTGAATCCGACCTGAACTATCTTGAAGCCCTGCATAACCTGGGTGCCGTTTACGGGGATTTGGGCCATATAGAAAAGGCCGCAGACTGCTATCGCCAGGCCGGAAAGCTAGAGGGCGAAAGACCCGATAAATCCATCAGGGCCAATATTAAAGCCGCCCTGTTGCTGCCGCCGATCCTGCCCGGCATCGACGCCATCGACCCGTTGCGCCAGGCCCTGGCCGAAAAGGTCCAGGCAATCGGCGGTAACGGCGATGACCTTAATGACCCCCACCGGGCTATCGGAAAGACCGGGTTTTTCCTAGCATACCACGGTCTCAACGACCGCGATGTGCAGCGCCAGATCGCCGATATGTACCTGCGCGTTGCGCCCAGTTTGGCCTTCGAGAAACCGCACCCCCCTGCCCCGGCGATGAATCGTCGGATCCGTGTCGGCATTGTGTCGGCGCACCTACACAGCCACACCATCGGCAAGATTTATTTAGGCGTCATCGAAAACCTCGACCGGGAGCGGTTCGACGTCATCATTTTCAGGACACCGCAACAACAAGACGCCGTGGCCGACGCCATCGACAGCGTGGTCACCATTTTCAATGACCTGGACCTGGCACGGCGGAGGATTGCCGAGGAAGATCTCGATGTCCTTTTCTATCCCGACATCGGCATGGAGCCTTTTACCTATTTCCTGGCATTTGCCCGCCTCGCGCCGGTTCAGCTAGCGGGCTGGGGCCACCCGGTGACAACCGGTATTGCCAATGTCGATTACTTTTTGTCGTCGGAGGATTTAGAGCCGCCGGGGGCCGACGAACATTATACTGAACGGCTGGTCCGGCTGCGCCACCTGCCGGCGTTCTACACACGCCCACCGCCGGTCGCCACCGTCGAGCGTGCGTATTTCGGGCTTCCTGAAGACGGCCAGCTGTATATTATCCCGCAGACACTGTTTAAGTTTCATCCCAGTTTCGACTTGGTTCTAGGCGATATTTTGCGCCAGGACGAGGACGGGCGGCTGGTGTTGATCTCCGGAAACCGGAAAAATTGGGATACCCTGCTTCTAAACCGGTTCAGGGAATCCTTCCCCGATGAAGCTGACCGGGTCTTATTCGTGCCGCGCATGGGCAGCGAGGATTTTATCCGCCTGATGGGGCTAGCCGATGCGCTGTTGGATACCTCCCATTTTTGCGGCGGGTTTTCGGGCACCGAAGCCTTCGCCGCCGGACTGGCCATCGTTACCTGGCCGGGCGCGTTTATGCGCGGTCGCGTGGCCGCCGCCCAATACCAGGCCATGGGCATCACCGATCTAATTGCCGATGACGGAGACAGTTACGCCTAATTGGCGCTACGCCTGGCCCAGGACAGGGAATTCCGCCACGACATTAAGAATCGAATCGCCGAAAACAGTGCTGTTTTATTCGAAAACATCGAGGTTGTCCGCGAAATTGAACGGTTTTTCAAATCCGCCCTGGATGCCGCCAATCGAGAACAGGCCTTGGAAGGTTGGCAAGCCCCCCATGAACAGCACCCATTCCCGACACACGCCTTGTTTTCGGCTTGCGAATCCCGTAAACGACGAAGGCTCCGAATGGACCTTAAAACGTTCATGAACCAACCGCCGGAGGCCCCTCTTTGGCCAGAAAAACCTTGAATTACGTCTGTCAGGAATGCGGCGCCTCTTCGCCTAAGTGGTCGGGGCGGTGCGACGGGTGCGGGAAATGGAATACCCTGGTCGAAGAAGCAGCGCCCGAGTCCGCGCCCAAGGGGTTGGGCCGGAAAAAGGGCCGGAAAATCCAATTCCAGGGACTCAAGGGCGAAACCGAACACCCGCCTCGGCAAGTCAGTGGAATCAAGGAATTCGACCGCGTCACCGGCGGCGGCATGGTCGCCGGATCGACTTTGTTGGTCGGCGGCGACCCTGGAATCGGAAAATCAACGCTGCTGATGCAAGTCGCGGCCGCGGTTTCAAAAACTCAGACACCGGTCTACATCTCCGGCGAGGAAGCCATTGACCAGCTCAGGCTGCGCGCCGACCGCCTGGATGTGGCCGGCGCCACCGTTGCCTTGGCAGCTGCAACATCGGTTCGTGATATTGTATCGTCGCTGGACGATGCCGGTGGCCCGGACTTGGTAATTATCGACTCCATCCAGACCATGTATGTAGACAACCTGGATTCGGCACCCGGCACAGTCGCTCAGGTTCGCACCTCGGCTCAGGAATTGATCCGCTTGGCTAAACGCCGGGGGTTCGCCTTAATCCTGGTCGGTCACGTTACCAAGGAAGGCCAGATCGCCGGACCCAGAATTTTAGAGCACATGGTAGATACCGTGCTTTATTTCGAAGGCGACCGCAGCCATCAGTTCAGGATTTTAAGATCAGTCAAGAACCGCTATGGGCCGACCGACGAAATCGGCGTGTTCGAGATGACCGGCAAGGGCCTTGCCGAAGTCGCCAACCCGTCGGCGTTGTTCCTGGCCGATCGCGAAGACGAGGTCGCCGGCGCCAGCGTCTTCGCCGGTATGGAAGGGAGCCGGCCGTTATTGGTGGAAATTCAATCGCTCTGCACGCCGTCGTCGCTTGGGACGCCCAGGCGCGCGGTGGTCGGTTGGGATTCTGGCAGATTGGCGATGATTATGGCGGTTCTCGAAACCCGTGCCGGCCTCGCCCTTGGCGGCATGGATGTTTACATGAATGTCGCCGGCGGCTTGAAGATTTCCGAGCCAGCCGCCGATCTGGCCGTCGCAGCGGCCTTAATGTCCTCGTTAAGCGGCGTTCCGATGCCGCCGGGAACCGTCGTCTTCGGTGAAATTGGACTTTCCGGGGAAATTCGCGCCGTGCCGCAATTAAATGCCCGCCTAAAAGAAGCCTCAAAACTGGGGTTCAACCGCGCCGTTATACCTACTCCACCGCGATCTAAGACTGAAAAAAGTCCTCGTGAAGGAGGCATGTTAATTACTGAAGTCTCTCGCGTTGAAGACTTACTTTCCCTGTTCGCCGACGGCGCCGAATCCGCCCCATCGGCCATCAAACAGGATAGAAAGCAATTCCGCCATGGATAATCCGGCGGACCCAGCCATCGTCCCATCCATCGTCAATGCACTGGATATCGGTGTCGGGGTATTGCTGCTGATATCGGCGGTGTTCGCTTATTTGCGGGGCCTGGTGCACGAGATTTTGTCCATCGCCGGCTGGATCGGGGCTATATTCGCAACCGTCTACGGCTTCCCCTATGCCCAGTCCTTCGCCCGGCAATTGACTACCATCAACATCCTCGCCGACTTCGCCGCCGGCATTGTCATCTTTGTCGTCGCCCTGGTCTTTCTGTCCCTGTTGACGCGGCGGATATCAAAAAAGGTCAAGGACAGCGCGCTTGGCGCCGTCGACCGGTCGCTGGGATTCTTGTTCGGCTTGGCCCGTGGCGCCCTTATCGTGGTGGTCGGTTATGCCGGCTTAGGCATGGTCTATCCAGAGGACCAGCAGCCCAAATGGGTCCGCGAAGCACGGTCCATGGAACTGATTGCGCCGGGGGCGGTGGCATTAGCAGCGTTGATTCCTGAAAACCTTGGTGCCATAACGGGGGCTGGCGACAAGGACGCCGATGGGAACGATGCCCAAAAGGGCAAAAAAACCGACGGCAAACGCAAGATCTCACAGGATTTGGTGATGCCCCAGCCGAAAAGCGGGAACACCGAAGACCCGGATGGCTACGGTGGTAAGGAACTCCAGCAAATGGATCGCCTACATGACAACATTAAAAACCAGTAAGAACCTCCTGCTCCCAGAAGAGGAATGCGGCCTGTTCGGTATCTACGGCATGGATGATGCTGCTACCCATACCGCCCTTGGCTTACACGCTTTACAGCACCGGGGTCAGGAAGCCGCCGGCATCGTCGCCTACGACGGGGAACAGTTCCACTGCCACCGGGCGTTGGGACTGGTCGGCGACAACTTTAATTCGGCCGAAACCATGTCACAGCTTAAAGGTAACATGGCCATCGGCCACGTCCGCTATTCGACTACCGGCGGCACGTTGCTCCGCAATATTCAGCCGTTGTTCGCCGACTTCAAATTCGGTGGCCTGGCCATCGCCCACAACGGCAATCTCACCAATGCCTACAAGATTCGCCAGGAACTGGTCCAACGAGGTTGCCTCTTCCAATCCACCAGCGACACCGAAACCATCATTCACCTGATTGCGATCAGCGAATATGGACGCGTCGTTGACCGCATCACCGATGCATTAGGCCAGATCGAAGGCGCCTATTCCCTACTCACCATTACCCAGAAAAAAATGATTGGGCTGCGCGATCCGTACGGGGTCCGGCCTTTGGTTTTGGGAAGGCTGGACGAAGCTTGGATTTTGTCGTCAGAAACATGCGCGCTGGACATCATCGGCGCAGAATTCGTCCGTGATGTAGAACCCGGAGAGATTGTCGTCATCGACGACAAAGGCCTTCATAGCTTGAAACCTTTCAACAAATCCCCCAACCGGTTCTGTATTTTTGAATATATTTACTTCGCCAGACCCGACAGCATCATGGAAGGCCGGAGCGTCTACGACGTGCGCAAGGCCATCGGCGCAGAATTGGCCCGCGAAACACACGTTGAAGCAGACCTGGTTGTACCAGTCCCTGATTCCGGCGTGCCGGCGGCCATTGGCTATGCCCGCCAGGCCAAGGTGCCGTTCGAATTGGGAATCATTCGCAATCATTATGTCGGGCGCACGTTTATCGAACCTAGCGATCAAATCCGCCATCTCGGCGTACGCCTTAAACACAACGCCAACGCTGCTGGTTTAAAGGACAAACGAGTGGTGTTGGTGGATGATTCCATTGTTCGCGGCACCACCAGCGTCAAAATCGTCGAAATGGTCCGCAGCGCCGGGGCTAAAGAGGTGCACATGCGGATTTCCAGCCCGCCAACGGCCCACCCCTGCTTCTACGGCATTGATACCCCCCAGCAAAGCGAGCTGCTGGCCGCCCAATATGACCTGGAAGCCATGGCCAAGCATATCGGCGTCGACACATTGGCGTTCATTTCTAGTGACGGCCTGTACCGGGCACTGGGAGAAAAAGGCCGCGAGATGACAGCCCCGCAATACTGTGATGCCTGTTTCACCGGCGATTATCCGATTCCCCTGGTCGATCACGACCAAGACCCCGCCCACCACCAGTTATCGCTGCTCGACGAGCACGATTAATGTCCGAACCGGGAGCCACCGGAGGCCGCCTTGAGGGCCGAATTGCGCTGATCACGGGGGCTTCGCGCGGCATCGGCGCCGCCGTCGCCAAGCGCTTCGCCGAGGAAGGCGCCCGCCTTGTACTGACCGCCCGGACCCCGGGCGCGCTGGAAGAAATTGACGACGAAATTCAGAAAATCACTGGTGAACCGGCGACTTTGGTACCCTTGGATTTGACCCATTTTGACGCCATCGACCAAATGGGCGCCGCTATCTTTGAACGTTTCAAGAAACTCGACATCCTGGTTGGCAATGCCGGTCAACTTGGTACCCTCAGCCCTATGGGCCATCTCAAGCCTGAGGTATGGGCGGGAGTGATGGATGTTAATCTCACCGCTAACTGGCGCCTGATCCGATCCATGGACCCGTTGTTGAAGGCTTCCGATGCAGGGCGCGCCATGTTCGTTAGTTCCGCCGTCGGCCGCAAGGCCCGTGCCTATTGGGGTGCGTACGCGGTATCCAAGGCGGCGCTGGAAATGATGGCGTTGATTTACGCCGCCGAAGTGGAAAAAACCAATGTCCGGGTCAATCTGATCAACCCCGGCGCTACCCGCACCGCAATGCGGGCCAAAGCCTTCCCCGGAGAAGATCCCAATACCCTACATACGCCGGAAAGCATTACCGGAACATTCGTCGAGCTTGCGGAAGCGTCCTGCACCCGCAACGGCGAGTTGCTAGTCGCCTAAAAAGTACGATATTGTAGCCTTGACCCTGCGATTTTTTCGCCGATTTTAGCCCGAAGGACCTTTTGTCCTCGGAAAGGGTGTTTATTTGCGGGTTTTCTGTGGAGGGAAAAAACATGGAACTAACCAAGAAAATTTCAATGTTCGGCCGCACCCATGCCCTTGAAGGGGAGATCGACGATTTCCTGGATAAATTGTCGCAATGTGCGCTGTTGTTCAAGATCGCCATCAAGGTCTATCTGAACGAAGGCTGCACGGACGAATTCGAGCGCAAGCTCCAAGACGTCAACAAGATGGAAAGCGATGCCGACTATCTCCGCCGCGCCATTGAGACTCAGCTTTACGCGCAAACCCTGATCCCGGAATCCCGCGGCGACGTTCTCGGGCTAATTGAAAACCTGGATCAATTGCTGAACCTGTTCGAAAGCTCGCTGTGGGCCTTTTCCATCGAACAGCCGGATATCCCGGAGGAATTCCATAACGATTTCGATGCCCTGACCGATATGGCGGTGCTATCGGTGGAAACCCTGGTGCTGGCGTCCCGGGCATTTTTCCGCAACATCGATGCCGTCAGCGATCACAACCACAAGGTCATGTTTTATGAGAAAGAGGCCGACAAGGTTTCCACCAAGCTGAAGAAGGCAATTTTCAGCTCTGAGCTGGACCTTTCCCGGAAATCCCAACTTCGCAATTTTGTCGAACACATCGACAACGTCCCCGATTGGGCCGAGGACGTCGCCGACCGCCTCGCCATCTATTCCATCAAGCGGACCTTCTAGGCGATCCAGTGGCGATGGTTTAAAGGCGGCGGTTTATGGACATTTCAATCCTCCTTTTCCTGACCAGCGGATTGTTCCTGGGCTGGGCGCTAGGCGCCAACGATGCCGCCAATGTCTTTGGTACCGCGGTCGGCACCCGCATGATCCGATTTTCGACGGCGGCGACGATCTGCACCATTTTTGTCATCCTAGGCGCCGTCTATTCAGGCGCCGGCGCCGCCGGAACATTGGGTAAGCTGGGCGCCATAGACGCCTTGGCCGGTTCCTTCGTGGCGGCACTTTCGGCGGCCTTGGCGGTATACCTGATGACCTGGGCGGGATTACCGGTTTCCACCACCCAAGCCATCGTCGGCGCCATTATCGGCTGGAACCTGTTCAGCGGCACCACCACCGATACAAACTCCCTGGTTAAAATTTTAACCACCTGGTTGGTCTGCCCGTTGCTGGCCGCGGTCATTGCCATGGGGTTGTTCAAACTGACGACGGCGGTGTTATCCAGGGTTAAGTTGCACCTGCTGCGCACCGACGCCTGTACGCGACTGGGGCTGTTGTTGGCCGGCGCCTTCGGGTCTTACAGCCTGGGCGCCAATAACATCGGCAACGTCATGGGGGTGTTCGTGCCGTCATCACCGTTCATCGATTTCGAAATCGCCGGTTTGTTCACATTTTCTTCGACCCAACAGCTTTTCCTGTTGGGCGCCATTGCCATCGGCGTCGGCGTCTTGACCTATTCCAAGCGGGTCATGATGACCGTCGGCAGCAATATCATGCCGTTATCACCGGTCACCGCCTGGGTCGTGGTGATGGCGCATTCGCTGGTTTTATTTCTGTTTGCCAGCCAGGGACTGGAAAGTTTTCTGATTTCCCATGGCCTGCCGTCCATTCCGCTGGTTCCGGTATCCTCATCGCAGGCCGTGGTCGGTGCCGTCCTCGGCATCGCCCTGCTCAAGGGCGGTCGCCGCATCCATTGGCGGGTCTTGGGCAGCATCGGCGCCGGATGGATGGTAACGCCCATGATCGCCGGCATCGTCTGTTTCATCAGCCTGTATTTCATGCAAAACGTCTTCGATCAGAACGTTTATGCCGGGGGCCCGGGCAAGGCCCCCGTCGAGATGGTAGGCTTTTCTTCCCCCGAAATTCCATTCCGGAGACCGAAATGACAAAAATCTCGAGCCAAGATGACCTGCGGCGTCTTTATAAAATGCCCAAGGGCCGGCCCGTCGATAAACAGCTCGACCACATTGACCCCCATGACCAGCGATTTATCGAGTTGTCGCCTTTTGTGGTCATCGCATCCAGTGACAGCCAAGGCCACGCCGACACCTCACCCCGCGGCGAAGCCCCCGGTTTCGTCCACGTCATTGACGCCCATACCCTGGCCATTCCCGACCGGCCCGGCAACAACCGCCTAGACACCATGGAAAACCTCCTGGAGAACCCGGAGGTCGGCCTGATTTTCCTGATCCCCGGCGTCAACGAAACGCTCCGCGTCAACGGAACCGTTGAAATTCGTGATGACGACGAACTGTGCAAACGTTTTGAGGTTAACGGCAAACGCCCGGTGACAGTGATCATTGTTAAAGTGCGCGAATCCTTCCTGCATTGCGCAAAGGCGTTGATGCGCTCCCACCTTTGGGAAGACGACGTTAAACACGCAGATCGCCCGATCCCGACCATGGGCGAAATGATCCGCGATCAGATCGGTAGTACGGAGACGCCCGAAAGCAACGAAGACATGACCCATCGTTATCGCAAAGTCCTTTATTAGAGCCGTTCTTTTCCTTCCGCCCGGCCCCGATATTTGTGGAAAAAAAATCCTAGGTATGGAACAATGCTTGCCACTTCCAGGTGGTTTCTAACATCAATATCCGCCGGGACAGATTTTATAAAAACGGGCATGCGGACCCATTTCAATCGGGCCGCCAGCCATAACCCAGGGAGATGGAGAAACATTTCATGCGTAGTAAATTTCTGAAGCAATTGGTGGCCGTGACCGCCGGGGGACTGATGGTCCTCGGCCTTGGGGCCGGTAGTGCACAAGCTAAAACCGACCTTCTTGTCTACACCGCCATAGAGGCCGACGAGTTGTCCATGTTCAAGAAGGCCTTCGAGAGCGATTACCCCGACATCAACATCAAGTGGGTGCGCGATTCAACCGGCATCGTAACCTCGAAGCTGATGGCCGAAAAAAACAACCCCAAAGCCGATATCGTCTGGGGCCTGGCTGCCACCAGCCTGATGATGCTGGGCAACGAAGGTTACTTTCAGGGCTATGCGCCGAAGGGCCTTAAAAAGCTCGACAAGCTCTATTACGATCAAGCCAACAACCCACCGCAGTGGGTTGGCCAACGCGCCTGGATCGCGTCGGTCTGCTTCAACACGGTTGAGGCAGCCAAATACAAACTGCCGATACCAACCTCCTGGGCCGATCTGACTAAGCCGGTCTACAAAAACCACGTGATCATGCCGAACCCAAATTCGTCCGGCACCGGGTTTCTGGATGTGTCCAGTTGGATGCAATTGATGGGCGAGAAAAATGCCTGGAAATTCATGGACAACCTGCACGTCAATATTGCGCGGTACACCCATTCGGGTTCTGCGCCGTGCAAGATTGCCGCTAAGGGCGAAATCCCCATTGGCATTTCGTTTGCCTATCGTGGCGCCAAGTCCAAAAACGCCGGCGCCCCGATAGAGGTTATAGCGCCTAGTGAAGGCATCGGTTGGGATTTGGAATCCTTTGCCATCGTCAAGAACACCAAGAAACTGGCCGCCGCACGCAAACTGGCAGACTGGTCAGTGACCAGGAAGGCGATGGAGATCTACAACAGGGAATACGCGGTCGTCGCCATGCCGGGTGTCGCCAAGCCGGTGAAGAATTTCCCGCCGGGCATCCTGAACAAGATGATTCGGAACGACTTCGCCTGGGCAGCTAAAAACCGCGTCCGTATTCTCAACATGTGGCGCGATAAATACGACTCCAAGTCGGATCCGAAGAAAAAATAACGCCTCTGGCGAACGTAGTCCAAAAAGCACCCCAGCCGTCCTCTTTGACCGGACGGCTGGGGTTTGCTTTATTTGAATATCCCCTGCGGTAAAGCAGGGGGTTGGTGGTGTGCGAAGGGAAACCGATGGCTGATAGCGGCGCATATCTCAAGGTTGAAAACCTGACCAAGAAATTCGGCGACTTCACAGCGTTAAAAGACATCTCGCTGGAAATCTTCGAGGGCGAGTTCGTCTGCTTCCTGGGCCCGTCCGGCTGTGGCAAGACAACGCTGCTCCGTGCCATCGCGGGCCTTGACATACAGACCCATGGCCGTGTTGAACAGGCTGGCCTGGATATTTCCGGTTTGCCGCCGTCGGAACGTAACTTCGGTATTGTGTTCCAATCCTACGCCCTGTTCCCCAACTTGACGGTCAACCGGAACGTCGCTTATGGGCTGGAAAACCGCAAAACCCCGAAACCAAAAATCGACGCCAAGGTCACCGAGCTTTTGCAACTGGTGGGCCTGCCCGAACAGGGCCAAAAATACCCTGCGCAATTATCCGGTGGACAGCAACAGCGCGTCGCCCTGGCCCGCGCCCTGGCGACATCCCCAGGCCTATTGCTGCTGGACGAACCCTTAAGCGCCTTGGATGCTAAGGTCAGGGTCAGACTGCGCCACGAGATCAAGGACCTACAGCTCAAGGTCGGCGTGACCACGATCATGGTCACCCACGACCAAGAAGAAGCTCTAACCATGGCCGATCGCATCGTGGTCATGAACGAAGGGATTATCGAACAGGTCGGCACGCCCGAAGACATCTATAGCCGCCCCGAAAGCCCCTTTGTCGCCGATTTCGTCGGTACCATGAATTTTCTCACCGGCACCGCCGCCGGCAATGGAAATGTCAAACTGGATGGTGTCGAATTGGCCGCGATTGGCGCTACCGATAGCGCCGCTGACGGCAATCCGATCACCATCTGCATCCGCCCCGAAGATATTGTCACCCGCGGCGTGACCAAGGATACGGACAATGCAGTTCCGGCCGTGGTGGAAACGCTGGAATTCTTAGGCTCTTTCTATCGGGTCACACTGCATACCCAAGGGCCGGAGAGGACCGAATTCCGCGCCGATTTTTCTATCAACCTGATGCGGGATCTAGATTTTTTCGAAGGCGGTAACGTGGTCGTTTCCCTGCCCGCCGATCATATTCGAGTCTACGGAGAAGCCGTCACCCACAGCGACGAGGCGGTCTAAACCCATGATCGGAACCGCCGCCCTCTCCCCCCCGCTTCCTGGCCATGTGGTGAAGGAGAAGGTCAGCCGCGAAGATTGGATTATGCGCGGTGTCCTGCTGGCCATTGCGTTGTTCCTGACCGTTTCCATCCTGTTGCCGCTTTATTCCTTGATGTCAAAAGGCTTCGAGGACAAAGACGGAAACTTCACCGGGCTTGCCAATTTTACAGAATTCTTCTCTACCCCGGCACTGTCTTATTCGATACTGAACAGCCTGACCATTACACTTTGGACATCGGCCATCGTTCTAATTTTGGCATTCACCTTTGCCTATGGGCTGACCCGGTCTTGCATGCCGTTAAAGAGCCTGTTCAAAGGCATCGCCCTGGTCCCAATCTTGATGCCGTCATTGTTGCCAGCGATTGCGCTGGTTTATTTCTTCGGCAAGCAAGGCATCATCTCAAGCTGGCTATTAGGCTATGAGCTATACGGCCCCATCGGGATCGTCATGGGAGAATGCATCTATGTCTTTCCCCATGCCCTAACCATTATGTTGATCGCCATGGCAATGAGCGACGCCCGGTTGTTAGAGGCTTCCGAAGCGCTCGGCGCCAGCAAGATCAAGACTTTCTTCACCGTTACCCTGCCGGGCATGCGCTATGGCTTGGTGTCGGCGTTTTTCGTCACTTTCACCTTAGTGATTACCGATTTCGGCGTGCCCAAGGTTTTGGGTGGCAAGTACAACGTGCTCGCCACTGACGTCTACAAACAAGTCGTCGGCAGGCAGGACTTCGAGATGGGGGCGGTGGTCTCCATGGTTTTGCTGGTGCCTGCCGTACTGGCCTTTTTTGCCGACCGCATCGTCCAGCGCAAACAGGTGGCTATGCTGTCTACGCGGGCGGTCCCCTACGTGCCAAAGCCATCCAAGGGATACGACATGGCGATGTTGGGGTTTTGCTGTCTTGTTGGTTTTATCATTCTGTCGGTCCTGGGCATGGCCTTCTTCGCCTCTTTCATCAAGTTCTGGCCCTATAACATGACCCTGGGGTTGAACCATTATCAGTTCGACCTGATGGATGGCGGGGGATGGGCGTCTTATTTCAATTCCATCGAACTGGCGTCTTGGACTGCCGTCGTCGGAACCATAATGATTTTTATCGGCGCCTACCTGGTTGAAAAAAGCAAAGGCTTCAAAACCGGACGCAACTTGATGCAGTTCCTCTGTATCATTCCGATGGCAGTGCCTGGGTTGGCGTTAGGGCTCGCTTACATCTTCTTCTTCAATCACCCCGATAATCCGCTCGGCTTCCTGTATCACACCATGCCGATCCTGGTCATCTGTACCGTCACCCACTTTTATACTGTCAGCCACCTGACCGCGGTGACGGCCTTAAAACAGATGGACCCGGAATTCGAATCCGTCTCGGCGTCATTGAAGGTGCCATTTTACAAAACCTTCCGCCGCGTCACGGTGCCGGTGTGCGTGCCGGCGATTTTGGATATTTCCATGTACCTATTCGTCAATGCCATGACCACCGTGTCCGCCGTGGTGTTCCTGTATTCCCCGGACACCACTTTGGCCTCGGTGGCGGTCCTGAATATGGACGACGCCGGCGATACCGCACCCGCCGCCGCCATGGGTATGATGATCGTCTTCACTGCCGCCGCCGTCCGCCTGATCCATTCGGTACTCACCCGCGGTTTAGCGCGCCGAACCCAGGCGTGGCGTAATCGATAATAAAAATGAAGAGCCTCACATGACCACATCCGATAATGACCCCTGGCTACTCACTCCCGGCCCGCTGACTACTTCGGCCAAGACTAAGGAAGCGATGCTGCATGATTGGGGATCGCGCGACGCCGCCTTTATTGAAACCAATAAGCGTGTCCGCGACCGCCTGATTGCCATCGCCGGTGGCGACCGCAGCCACGTATGCGTCCCAGTGCAGGGCAGCGGTACCTTCGCTGTCGAAGCGACGCTGGGAACCATGATTGCCAAAAATGAAAAGACCCTGGTGCTGGTCAACGGGGCATACGGCCAGCGCATGGCCAAAATCCTGGACTACGCCGGGCGCGCCTATAATACCCTGGAAACGCCCGAGGATACGCCTCCCGGCCTGGATGACCTGGATGCCGCCCTGAAGGCAGATCCGGCCCTCGCTCATGTGGTCGCCGTCTATTGTGAGACGACATCCGGAATTCTCAACCCCATCGCCGACATTGCCCGCATCACCGCGGACAACGGTCGTCGCCTGATCATCGACGCCATGAGTGCCTTCGGGGCGCTGCCCATCGATGCCGCCGACGTCCCCTTTGACGCCTTGATGGCATCATCCAATAAGTGCCTGGAGGGGGTGCCCGGCATGGGCTACGCCATTATCCGCCAATCGGCGTTGGAGGGCTGCCAAGGCAACGCCCATGCCCTTAGCCTCGACCTCTATGAACAATGGGTGGCGATGGAAAATAACGGCCAATGGCGGTTCACCCCGCCGACCCATGTGATCTGCGCCTTCGATGCGGCGCTGGACCAATTCGAGGCCGAAGGCGGCGTCGAAGGCCGCCATGCGCGCTATGCCGCCAATTGCAAAATCCTGGTCGACGGCATGCGGGCGTTGGGGTTCGAGACTCTGTTGCCGGTCGACCTGCAGGCGCCGATCATCGTCACCTTCAAGATGCCTGCCGATAAGGCGTTTGACTTCCAGGCCTTTTACGATGCCCTGGCCGGACGCGGCTACGTCATCTATCCCGGCAAGCTGACCGTCGCCCCAAGTTTCCGCATCGGCTGCATCGGCCATTTGGACGACACCGTCATCAACGGTGCCCTGGACGCCATCAGGGCAACCTTGAAAGACTTAGGAGTCGCCAGCGGCGCGCCCTAGAGGTATAGACCCCCATGACCGGCAAATTGAAAACCATTTCCCCCGTGGACGGCAGCGTCTACGTGGAGCGTTCGTTTGCGGACGAAGGGGAAATCGTCCGTGCCCTGTCTCTAGCCGTGCGCGCAGTCGAGGTATGGCGCGAGGTCCCACTTGAGGAACGCGCCGCGATTTGCGGACGTGCGATCGATGCCATGATCACCGCCATGGACAGAATCGCCGAAGAGATTACCTGGCAGATGGGCCGGCCGATCCGCTACACCGCCGGTGAAATCAAGGGGTTGGAGGAACGTGCCCGGCACATGATCGCCGTCGCGCCTGACGTCTTGCATGATACCCAAGCCGAGGAAAAAGACGGCTTCACCCGCTTCATTCGGCATGAGGCCTTGGGCGTGGTTTTCGTCATCGCGCCTTGGAACTACCCCTACCTGACATCGGTGAATTCGGTCATTCCGGCGTTGATGGCGGGGAATACAGTGATCCTGAAGCATTCGGGGCAGACGCCGCTGGCCGCCGAGCGTTATGCCGAAGCCTTCGCCGCCGCCGGTTTGCCGACCGGCGTTTTCCAATTCCTGCACCTGGATCATGCCGCCACCGAACGCATTATCAAGGATGCGCAAGTTAACTTCGTCGCCTTCACCGGTTCTGTTCCCGGTGGTGAAATGGTTGAGGCCGCCGCGGCCGGGCGTTTCATCGGCGTCGGGCTGGAACTGGGCGGCAAGGATCCAGCCTATGTGCGCGCCGACGCCGACATCGGCCATGCGGTGGAGAATTTGGTTGATGGCGCTTTTTTCAATTCCGGCCAGTCGTGCTGCGGCATTGAGCGCATCTACGTTGAGGACGCGGTTTATGACGATTTTGTCGACGGTTTCACCGACCTTGTCGGCCAATACGTTCTTGGCAACCCCACCGACCCCCAAACCACACTGGGGCCGATGGTTCGGGCCGACGCCGCCGATTTCATCCGCACCCAGATCGACGCCGCCTTACAATCAGGGGCCAAACCCCTGATCGACTCCAAAACGTTCGCCGCTGACGCCCCAGGAACACCCTATATGGCGCCGCAAGTGCTGGTGAATGTCGATCACACCATGGCGGTGATGACGGAGGAAAGTTTCGGTCCGGTGGTCGGGATTATGAAAGTCGGCTCCGATGACCAGGCCGTCGAATTGATGAACGATAGCCGCTTTGGCCTGACTGCCTCGGTGTGGACCACCGACGATAATGCTGCCATTAGCATCGGCGATCAGATTGCCACCGGCACCTGGTTCCAAAACCGCTGCGATTATTTGGACCCGGCGCTGGCCTGGACCGGCGTCAAACAGTCAGGTCGCGGTTGCACATTGTCGTCCATGGGGTATGACAGCCTCACCAGACCCAAATCTTTCCACCTCAAAACGAAAATCTGAGGAGCTTCGTTGACCGAGACCCCTATTCTAACCGGCAACTGGAATTACCCGACCTCCATTCGTTTTGGTGTCGGTCGCATTTCCGAATTACCTAAATGCTGCAAGAACCTGGGCATGTCGAGGCCGTTGCTAGTGACGGATCCGGGGTTGGTAGACCGCGACATGGTTGTTGATGCCAAAACCGCCAACATTGATGCCGGGCTGCCGACACAGGTATTTTCCGACATCAAGGCCAACCCGGTGGGCAAAAACATTTCCGACGGTTTACGGGCTTT
>Ga0066376_10000947_pt1 | contig 28071 bp, 17 predicted proteins | sample Knorr_S15_td_Bot_FD_77009 | JGI IMG/M metagenome (GOLD analysis project Ga0066376, IMG submission 77009) | Marine microbial communities from Southern Atlantic Ocean transect - Knorr_S15_td_Bottom_ad_5009_LV_A | ecosystem: Environmental > Aquatic > Marine > Oceanic | place: Southern Atlantic... | reverse complement strand
TTGCTACTTCGATGTCGTCTCTTCCTATCCTGGGTCTGCAGCAGGACCCAAGGGTGGGGTTGTTCGCCCATTAAAAGGGATCGTGAGATGGGTTTAGACCGTCGTGAGACAGGTTTGTTGCTTAGCGGCTGAGGCGTTTAAGATACCTGACGGGAAGGGCCCCTTAGTACGAGAGGAACGGGGGCTCGGAGCCACTAGTCTACCAGTTGTCTGCTAAGGCAATGCTGGGTAGCCACGCTCCAATGGATAAGAGCTGAAAGCATCTAAGCTCGAAGTCAGCCCGAAGACGAGGTATCTCAGAGCTCCGATAGAAGATCGGTTCGATAGACTGCGGGTGTAAGCACCAAGGTTCGCCGAGGTGTTCAGCCCAGCAGCACTAATCGCTCGAGCATCTAAGATGTTCATTACCACACACACCTGTGTGGGCCTCTGTCCAATGGAATTCGTCGATTCAAATTCGAAGAGAAGTTGTGCACGGCCATAGCGGAGGGGTAATACCCGGTCCCATACCGAACCCGGAAGTCAAGCCCTCCTGCGTCTACTCCTGTACTGTGGTGCGAGAGCCCACGGGAAAGATAGTCGTTGTGCCATTTAACTTCTCTTTCCGGGCCCGAGTCGCTACTCGTAGCGGCTCGGGTCCACTCCCCACAAAAATTTACTCAGTTAGGCCGATAGGCATTTTTCGAGGGATTGACTATGCCGCTCGCGACTGGAGATTTGATGGGCACTAGTCAAGTAGGTGTCCACATAGCAGCGGTTGGCAAGGTAATTTTCGTGCCAATCGGATTGCCAAAAGAAGATGTTGAGGCATTGGAGGCTTCCTTGGGACTTGAGACTGTACCGTTTTCAATCGGTGGCTCAGCGTTGTTGGGTAGCTTGATTATTGGTAATTCAAATGGGATTGCCGTCGCCGACATCGCTTCTGAGGAAGATATTGACAAGTTGTGTTCCTACGGCGATATCGTCGTGATGGAAAGCAGTGTTAATGCAGCAGGAAATTTGCTGGTTGCAAACGACAAAGGAATCTTGGCTAGTCCGGTTCTTCCGGTTGAAGGCCTAGAGATTTTATCTGAGACATTGAAGGTGCCTTGTAAGGCAACTTCTATCGCGGGTGATGCTACCACCGGCAGCCTAGCGGTGGCAAATAATCGTGGAGTGTTGGTTCATCCAGATGTTACCGAGGCAGAGGTCACCATCGTGGAGAAGGTGCTTGGCGTGCCCGCGATGGTCGGCACGGTAAACTTCGGCTCACCTTATGTTGGGGCGGGCTGCATCTCTACCGATGAAGGCGCATGGGTCGGGTCTGCAACCGCCGGTCCTGAACTGAATCGGATTGAGGACGCGCTCGATTTAATTTGAGTTGATTTGATTCGGTGACCGGTGAGTCCATCAAGGGATGTGTTGCGGGATAATCATGGTCCGAGAACTGATTAGACTGGTGGACATCCACAAGGCGTTTGGACCAAATACAATTTTTGAAAGCATTAATCTTCGAGTTGATGAAGGCGATAGAATCGGTATCGTCGGACATAATGGTGCCGGAAAAACCACTCTACTGCGCATCATCAGCGAGCAAAGCCAAGATATTGGCGATATTCAATTTGCACCTGGTTTGCGAATCGCATATCTTACCCAAGTCCGAGATATTGAGGAAGATGCGACGATGGAAGAAGAATTGAATCGGAAGGGTCACCAATTCAAAGAGTTGGAAGATGAGATTGCTACAATCGAAGAAAATATGGGCGACCCATCATTCTACGATGAGGATTGGAAGCCGGTAATGGACCGTTATCAGGAATTACAAAGTCTCCTCGCTCGTTCAGGTGGGACTGATGTTTCTGGCCACGCTCAAGAGATTTTGAAGGCGTTGGAACTCGCCCATCATCCGCTTGAAATGCCCGTATCAAAATTGTCTGGAGGCGAGAGGGCGAAGTTGGCGCTTGCTCGTCAACTGGTCGGTCTTTCAGAAATCAACGCGTTTTTCCTCGACGAGCCGACCAATCATCTAGACCTGCATACTTTGAATTGGCTGGAAAAATTCCTCACTAAATTTGACGGCTCGCTGCTGATTGTCAGTCACGACCGCTATTTCCTTGACCGGGTTTGCAATAATATTGTTGAGATTCAAGATGGCTCACTGCGTGGCTACAAGGGCAATTATACCTCGTTTCTCAGCCAAAAGATTTTGTTTTTACAGACCTTGGATGAGCGAATAGAAAAGACCAACAAGGAACTCAAGAGACTTTCTGGCGCGTTGACTTCAATGAAACGGGCTAACAAATACGACAAGTCAATCTCACAAAAACATCAGATGATTATGCGTGCGCAAAAAGAGTTGAAATGGCTGAACTCAATAAAACCAAAGAAGCGAAAGGAGTTGCAATTCAACCTACAAGCGATGGAAAAAAGTAGCCTTGATGTGCTCGATATTCGTGATGCCCACCTCACCTTTGAGGGGTTGGAAAAACCGATTCTCGCTGGCGTTGAGGCCGGGGTAAGGCGAGGTCAAAAGATAGGTATTGTCGGGCCGAATGGTGCGGGAAAAACCAGTTTATTGCGGCTTATTATCGGCGAAATCCAACTCGATTCTGGTGAAATTGACGTTCGGCCCGGCGTTCAAATTGGATATTTCCATCAGGACCACCGGACCCTTGACTTCTCCATCACTCCAGAGCAGCAAATTCATCGGTTGAAACCGCGAATGGACTACGGAGATATGCGCGCATTACTTGGCCAATTCCAATTCACCTCCGAGATGGTCAAAACAAAAATGGGTAACTTGAGTGGAGGGGAAAGAGCAAGAATAGCCATGTTGAAATTGTTATTGGAAGATAATAATATGCTATTATTGGACGAGCCAACCAACCATTTGGACTCCGATGCAAGGGAGGCTTTGGAGGGCGCATTGAAATCTTACGATGGCGGAATAATCACCGTCAGTCACGACCGATGGTTCTTGGATACGGTGTGTGATACCATTTGGGAGTTGCCCGGCAACGGCACACTGCGGGTATGGCCGGGTAACTACACCGACCATCTTCGCCACAAAAAGCGGCTCGCATCTCGCTCTTGAGTAAGCAATTTCAATCGCGGGTTTTGAACAGTACCCGTCGTTCAGTCGTAACGAGCGTTCAGAATGAATGGCCGGTCAATCGCTCATACATTGACGCATAAAGGTCCGCGGTTTGCTCAACGATTTCTGTTGGTAGCGCGGGAATTAGCGGCTCAGGTGCACCGGAATCTCGTGCAGCATCAAGCTGCTTGAGATGGCCAGTTTCAATGTAATGCTCGCGAACAAATTCCTTTGACAGCGAGACGATTTCTCCGTCAGCATATGTTTGCGCATCCCACCATCGGTCCTCGTCCAAAGTTCCGAATGAATCCACCAGCACTGGTTGTCGGCCTGCGCCGAGCGCGAACTCCTTCTTCCCGTCAACGTGGATGAGGCCTCGTGCGCTTGCCTCCCGTTCGATGATAGCGTCAATTTTGAGAACACAGGCAAGAATCGCATCAAATTCTTCCTCAGTCAGATTGGAAATTTGCAACGCTTCTTCTCGGTCAAGCAATCTATCAAAAGTCTCGAACTTGGTTGAGACTTCCAAATACGGTTTAGGTAGTTTACAACCCGGTTCCAATTCGGTCCCCGGCTCAAACCCGAATTCCTCTGCACCACAATCGCCCTTAGCATACCGTCGCCAACCGGAACCAGCCAAATGATGGCGGCAAATGACCTCGAGTGGTACGAATACATTCTCCATATCACGCGGAATTGCCCCCGGCTCCTTGATGACTTCAAACCGCTTGGCTAGGCAGCGGTCGGGAGCATTCATCTCAATCATATGAGTCTCACAAATTCCTTCCTGCTCAACTAGATTGAACCAATGGCATGTGGTCCGATTGAGACTCTCACCTTTACGTGGAATCAGCGAAGGGATGATTTGGTCAAAAACAGAAATTTGGTCGGTATAGCGAAACTCGAGCACATCTTCATCATCGGTGCTCCAAACCTGCTTGACCTTGCCAGAGTAGAGAAGTTCTCCCATATTCTCTCGCCGGCCGATTACGCTCATGAAGATTCGCCGACTGCAATGCCGTTTTTCATAGCCACTCACAGGGGCGTCGGGTGTCTACGCATTTGCCCTAGGGAGGCTCAGTTTGCTGGGTTCAGACTCAGGATGACTAGGTTGATTCAGTTATTCTTGGTATTGTGAAGGTTCTATGCGTGCGCCCGCATCAAGACTCCACATTTGCGTTTCTCAGCATTTTTCAGAATGATGACGAGGTGCCGAATAATTTCGTACACTCCACCATCGCATGGCTCATTTCTGTCCACACCCCACTCCTGATGTTGCAGTGCCTCCCGAAGTGAGGTAACCTCACCAGCGGTTAGCCAACCATGTAGATTCAATCCAGCGAATCCTTGTAGGTTTAGCCCCTCATCAAATTTAGTCAGCAAGTCGGTGATAGTATGGTCATCCTTTGGCGCAGTGCAATATTTTCGGAGATAGGAGAACGGATTTCCATCTCCCTCTGGGAACCGACCGAGCCTCGATTTCGTTACCCCCTTGTCCAAAGGGATTGCTGGGCTGCGATCCGATTGAATCTCCATGCATGTGACGAAGATTAGTGTTGCATCATCCCAACTGATTCCTGCCCGGCCATCAGATGTTTGTGCTCCTTCCTGCTCAAGTCGTGAGCGGAGGGCATCATCGCCCGAGAGAATGTCATCAAATTGTTTTGAATCGCCAGCCGCCGCAGCGAGAATTGCTGGAATTATCTGCGCTGCGGACGCATTCAATGGGTCATAGGTGTGAAACGGTGCCGTTGGCCCTGCGATTTCACTATTCACTTCTTTCATCTCCTTTGATGGCCGAGGCGACCCAACCTTGATTCAAAATCATCGGTAGGAACGGCCGCGTCTGCGTCGTCGGCAGCAGCCTGCAAATCCTCATCATGGAACTCCACCAAATCCATGCCGCCACCGGATGGCTCATCATCGCCCTCAATTTGTAAATCGTCGCCCCCGGAATCAGTTGTTGCCGGAGCAGGTGTTGCTCCGGAATGCCTTTGCCGCTTGATACCTCTTTTCTTCGGTTTATCGGGCCTTGCGTCGCGAGGAGATACGAATCCGGCCAGCCACATCGCTCCGAATAGCACGACGGCTGAGACGACCCCTACCACCCAGTCAAAGGCGTTGGTAGAGATGGTAGCACCCTTGGTCAGCACGATGAATTGCTCGTCATCATCATGATTTTCATCGTCATCCCACGGCGCATCGCAGCCGATTTTTGCATTTACAGTCTCGCCGATGGCAAGGGGAGGCCTGTCTATTGACAGTTGAGGAGCCAAATCACCTACTACGTCTATTCGATGAGTAGCGGTCCAAGATCCAGTTGTTGAGGTGAACACAATTTGGCAGGTAGCGTCGGATAATTTACTGTGATTGTCTCTGACAATTGACACCACGATGCGTTGACTATCTCCAGAACTAATCAGTTCCACAGCGGTGATTCCAAGATTCCAATTGCTATCGCGATGCATCAATTCCTCACTGGTTTCAGCAATTACTGCCCCTTGTCCGTCAAGCAGTGTCACCCGCAAGGTGTGCATACCTGCATCCGGGTTCCATGATGCACCGGTGAGATTGATGGATTGGCTGGAATTGGCCGCCAAATGCCCTGTTTGCTGGTCAATCACCAATCCGGTTTCATCGCGCATGATGGCGGTCCAATCTATCTCGTCAACCCCGTTCAATATGTTGCAAACTGCCAGCGGCTCGATCCCAATTCCAGCAATGCTACAGATACCCGCACGGGTTGGTGCATGCCTTACCCTTGCCCAATAGTCAAGAGATTCTCCGTCAACGGTCATCACTCCGTCTCTGTCAGAATTCGGTGTTACCCAAACGAATCCATCATCTTGCGATTGCAACGCATCGTCGCCATCAAGCACGGATGCAGTGACTCCGTCGGGTAGGAATCGGAGCAGTAACGAGTCCCCGGCGGTACCGAATAACACTGGGCTGGAAGCCCATGATCGAGTCATTTGAGTGAGGGCAAGGGTCATTTCAAGTTGAGTTCCAACCTCATCGGTTGTTCGCAAGGTAACCCCAATGCTTTCACCAGACCAGTCGGAGGGAGGAATAGCTGACAGCGGGATTCCACTGCCTTCTCCGACTGCCAATGCGACTTGATTAGGACCAGACAACTGCCAGCCTGCCGGCAGCCCCAGAAGGTCGAGGTCAATCGTTGTCGGAGCGTTACCCAGATTTGACAGCATAGCAAGAGGCAGACCTCCCTCGGAGGAGATTGGCCACGTAACTTCACCAGTTAGGGTATAATCATGCCATTCTGCTACACGCAGGGGAAGTGTGGTGGTAGAAGACCCAGAGCCATCGTCATTTCTGGCGCGTAGATTCAGTTCAACAGAGTGACTAGAGATTGCCCCTTCTGGTGGGGTGATTTCGCAGGTGAAAACTGTCTTTTGGCCGGGGTTTAGGGAATCGATATTGCTGCTGACATTAACCGTCCAGCCGCTAATGTCCACCCAACCGGTGATGAACGGTTCTGCTGGCCAGTTACCGCGATTTTCCACTTCTAACGAGATGGTTTCTCCGCCCTTGTCAATGTCCAGGTCTGCTCCACCGGCCAATACCTGCCATGCAGGAACGTGAATCAACTCAAGGTTTAGCACGAATCCGGGGACCGCGATATCATCGGACAGTCCTTGCCAGTTCACGGTTGCAATAGTTCCCTTCCAAGCATCATCAGATACAGTAAGACTCACCGTGAGGGTACCATTCTCATCTACCTCAATATCGGAGATTGAATCTGCAGTGAATGACCAACCGGCCCCATCATCCTCACCGGCGAGGGAGTAGGAATCTGCTGGGGTTAGGGTCAAAGAATCAAGTAAATTACCAGTGTTTTCAGCGGTGATTTGCATGGTGATTTCATCACCGGGAGCAACCAAAATCATTGCACCGGACGATAGATTGAGTCCGTCGTGATGTAGGGTGAGGCTCCACTGATGGTCTTGTCTAGCAATCACCTGAATTGTTTCAGTTGCCGCCACATTCACATTACCTTGTGATCGCAATTCAAATTGGATATTCAGGCCTTTCTCAGCAGGCATTGATGGAGGTAAAGTAACCTCAATCGGCACGATGGCAAGGCTACCGGCACCAACCGAATATGTTGGAGAAGGCAAGACGATTGTAAGTCCGGGGTCCTCTGTAAAATTCTCGTTGAATAGGATGCTTGCACTGAAATCGTAAACATCTGGTCCGTTGCCGGGGTTTTCTAGTCGTAACATGATGATATTCATCTCGCTGACATTCATTCTCATCGGCTGAACAGTAGGAGAAGTGACTTCAACAGATGCTCGGTAAACCTGCATTACCTGCAGGCTGAATTGCAAAATATGTCCGCTATTATTCGCCTCCTCCAATGACCATTGATGCAGCATCGGAGGCGCAGCATATGGCAAATCTAGGTCAATAGTGCCACTCACCGCCCCGCCGACGTTTCCGCTAGCGCGTATCGTAGTACCTTGGATGGATAATCCACCGTTTGCATTCCAAACCCATCCTGAGTTTAGCAACCCGCCGGCAGCCAAATCCCATTCCATTTCGGATACCCCGGATGGTAGTTGGACCGAAACATCCCATTGTAGGTCATCTACCGGAACCGAACGAATGTGTGGAGGCATTACTGTCACTGCATTGGAGATGAATGTAAGTTGGATTACTCGGCAATCCTCCTCTGCACCGGTGCCGATACAGATTGTCAGTGGTGTTGCGACCGATGAGCCGTACGAAGTTCCGCCGGGAACCTGCAATCTTGCGGTCAATTCCCGTTGCTCACCCGGCCCCAGAGTAATCGCCGCGACCTGCGACCCATCCATTTCATACAGGCGCAGGTCAGATCCCCACGCGGTAGTATTCCACTCCTGACGGGTAACAGTCTCTGCCGCATTACCGAGATTTTCGATAAGTAACCAAGCCGAAGCATCGGAAGTCGGGTGGCCAAATCCACTACTGACCGAAGTTCCATCGGGCCCACGCATCGAGATTCCACGGGTCCGGTTGGCCTCAATAGGCAGAATTCCAGTTTGAGTGACATTGTTATCGCTATCAAGGGTCATGGTAAGCAGTATCCAGCCATCATCAGTACCAAGAGCGGTTGAAGGGGCTGAGACCAAGATTGACGGCGCCCAAACCTGTCCAACTTCAATGTGAACACCTGTTGAGCCGCCGGCAGTTTGGTCCTGCACGGTCCAATTTTCGGGCATGTTTGAGTCATCTATACTCAGCGTCCAATCTCCGGCTAATCTTCCTGTTGAGGTAATCTGAGGATTGATCGTTTGGGAGGCACCGGGATTGACTCTAACCGGGTCGGCGGGAACGCCGATTGAAACGTTGTAAGGTGCTACGATTGTCAGCGTGATGGTCTGGTTGTCGTTATCGGTCCGAGACTGCGATAAGTTACCATCCTCATCGAGCCGTAGTTCAAATTCATGGTCACCTAATCCCCCAGACCATGAGAAAGAGAACGAAGCTAAATTGCCATTTCCGCTCGGAGAAACTGGTTGCATCGTCCCCTCACGGTGAGTGTAAATTTTCGCGCCATCAACGTAAAGTCGTGCAAAAGTGTCTACATCAGTTGCTGTAGTGCCAACATTCTCGAAGTAGCCGGTGACGGTAACTTCCTCGCCGGGGTCAGGGGTGCTCGGGCTAAATTGAATACCTCTTGAGTCACTGAAAGGCCGCACATCTGCCGCGGCTTGCGAAATCAGTTGGTCACCAATCAGGATGTCAATCGAGCCATCCCCATCAATATCTGCCAGCGTGGGGGCAGACCAAGTCCGATGGTCAAGTTCAATTCCGCCAATCCAATTGTTGTTGATAGCAGCCGGACTGCCTTCTTCGCCATCAAAGGCGTACAGAGTGCGGCCATATGGCACTAGAACTTCAGGAGCACCGGTCCCATCAATGTCCATGAGAACCACCGGTGAGACTGCAATCTCGTCGTTGGGATTTCCACTGCTTCTCTCAAGGTCGCGATGCCAGATTTCCATCGGGTTTGGAGTATCAATACGATGGCAGCCAGCAACACCGTGCCGGTCAAATGTAGTCGCATACCAAGTTACCCAGCAGATGCGGTCGGTGATGCCATCATCATCGGAATCAACCGGGGTTGGGGGCGCATCTGCGTAGCCATTAACAGCATTAAACGAGAATATTTGGCTGGCATTCGTCACCTCCATTCCGACGTATTCCGCTCCATCAGCAGTAGTGCTCCCACCGAGGTCTGTCGGAATGGTTACAATCATCTCCCACGCCGCATCAGAGTCCAATTGAGTGATTACCGGCCCGGGCAGCCTGACGTGAGGTGCATCGGTGCCTCCGTCCATATTGTTCAGAGATGCACCCCCCCATTCCGGTGAGCCAGAAGCACCACTGAGTCTCCAAACCCACATGCTGCCACTATCGTAATCAATCGTGGTCAGCAAAATCGCGCTATTGACCGAGTCTAACTGAACCCAAGCCGGGTCAGAGGCGTGAGTTCCCTTGTTCAGTTGAACCTCCCAAAGGGGTGAAGGTGTGCCAGACATCGGCAGAGGTAGTGCTAACGCGTAGGGGTCATCGTTGGCATCGTCGTATAGTGCGAGGACCAATTCTGGCGTGCCATCCAATTCTAGGTCAGCCAACAGAGGTTGGGCGGTCGGGTGATGTTCTCCAACCGAGGAGCCATCGTAAGGTCCATCCGCGCCCATTGACAGGCTTGGATGGGTATAGCGCCACATTCTCTCGGTAGTATGTCCACCACCGGGCTTCCATCCGGTTTCATCACAGGTGATGTCGGGCGCCCACAATTCCACCGACATCTGCCCATTCGCATCGTAGGCGATGACCACCTCAAGATCTCCATCTCCATCCACGTCCAATATTACTGCCCCAGCCTTTACCGGGTCGGCCGAACCAATGTCTTGCTCCCACATGGTTGCGCTAGTATCCCCGTCAACAATTTTCATGAAAGCGTGCATATCGCCGCCGATGTCACGTCGGTCAATTAGCACCACCGAAAGGCGTCCGGCACCGCATCTCTCCACCGCATTGCCGGACACGACAATATTGCCGGTGAAGTCACCAACCGGCGTGGCCAAAGTATCAACTCCATAATCGCTGGCGGAGTAGTGTCGCCAATTCAGCACCGGGTCAGTAATTGAGGCAAGATAGCCTGCTGGAGTCGGTGTAGCGGGTGAATGAGCGGGAGTTAGCGCTTCCCGGCCCGGTGTCCGGCCGAATTGTGGCCAGGCTTGTCCTCCATCTGTCCAGATTTCGCCTTGTCTCGCGGCGTTTTCGGAACTATCGGTGGCCTTGAGTGCGTGATGAAAATTGGCCATGGGGGTGAATATTTGCAGAATTAGCAATGCGGCGAGCAGTGCAATGAATACAGGTAGGTGCAGAGCACCTTTCCGAAGCGTGCCGCTCGCCATCACTATGATTCGCCCCCGAGCCATTATTCAACATTGGCGTAAACTAAGCGTAGTTGAGTCACAAAGTGACTTAGATGGGGATTTTCCGAGCGAATAATCAAATGAAGTGTTTATGAAGGGGATTAGGGTCGCCGGGCTGTCTCGGACGACCTCTCCTCCGGAGGCTGACGCCAATGAGGGACGGGAGGCATACAGGCCTTCCGTCCCCGGGCGTTTTCCCTGGAGCAGGTTAAACACGAGGAGGAACCAAAATGTACAGCATTGTAGCGAAGGAAGACACCATCCGCATACCGGCGGAATACATACAGCATGGCAAGTCGCTTTCAGAGCACGTTGACCGGCTTGCACACGACGCATTTGAGGGCCGTTTTGATGACGACCACAACTACGTTCTGCTAACTTTTGACCACGATTTAATTGGCAGAGGCCGCATCATCCACGGCGACGGAGCGATTTACCAGCGAGTCCGCTTCAAGGCACTACTATTCACTATGGAAAATAACGAGATTATTGACGGCGCAGTCAGCGAAATCCACGAATTCGGCGCTTTCGTCCGAATCGGCCCGATGGAAGCACTTCTACACAAGAGCCAGATTCTGGACGAGCAGATTGACATCAACATCGGCCTGCGCCGAATCGAAGGCCGTCAATCTGGTAAATTCCTCGGCGAAGGAAGCCCGGTCAGAGCCCGAATTGTCTCTCTATCACTGAACCCGCACGACCCGCGCTCGAGCAAGATTGGATTGACCTGCAAGCAGACCGCACTTGGAGCCCACGATTGGCTCGCAGAAGATAGGGAGGAATGAGCATGGTAAAGCAACCGTTCGCATGTGGGGAATGCCACCTCATCCTTGACGAAGACGCCGACCAATGCACCCGCTGTCCTTCCGCACCAATTACCACCGATTGGCAGGGATTCACCATCATCCTGAACACCAGTCGGTCAGAAGTTGCCAAGCGTTTGGGGATTGAGAAGGCCGGTAATTATGCCCTCAAGGTGAACATCCGCTGAAGGAGGAATTGAAATGGAGATTCTAGACAGAAAAGAGAATGTAATACTGAAGCGTATTGAGTTGAGTTGGAGTTGGCGTCACGTTGACCAACCGACTCCAAGCAAGGCTCAGATGATTGCAGCTATCGTCAAGTTGGAGCCTAGTGCTTCCGATGACCGAGTTGTGGTCCGAGATGTTGACAGCCGCTTCGGTCAGCCGCTCACAGTTGGCATAGCCTATGTTTACGAGACTGTTGAGGGGATGGCTAAGGAGCCAAAATACATCCTGAAGAGGCATTCATCCGCTGAAGAAGCACCTGCTGAGAAGGCTGCACCTGCGGCGAAAACAGCGAAACCGGTCGAGGAAGCACCTGCCGAAGAAGAATCGGAAGCAGGCGACGAGCCAGCCGAGGAAGTAGCGGAGGCACCGGCAGAGGAAGCACCTGTGGCAGAGGAAGCACCTGTGGCAGAGGAAGTAGCGGAGGCACCGGCAGAGGAAGCACCTGCGGCAGAGGAAGCTTCAGAATCTGAAACACCCGAAGATCCTGACGGAGGTGAGGAGTGATGGGTGACGCCCCGAATGCAGCAGCCAAGTGGTCAAAGTATTCCATCGCGGATGGGAAGTTGGTTCGTAAGGCCGAGTTCTGCCCGAAGTGTGGTCCCGGAATTTTCCTTGCCCAGCATAACGACCGCAAAACTTGCGGTCGTTGCGGTCATACCATTGCCAACGAGTGAATTTCACTCGAAGTCAACGGTCCTACCGATTGGAACTGAAAGTTCTGCCAAAAATCGCTTGATGACTCGCCGTTGCCAGCCCTTGAACGATTTACGGTCCAAATGGGCGATAATTTGTCCACCGGCAAATGCTAGGCGAGTGCTCTCAATGCTGACTCTAATCGCGTGTTGCCATTGGCCGCTCGGATATTCTCCGCTGTCAGGGTCCCAATCTTCGTCAGTTGGTTTGTGCATTTCTAAGGCGTAAGAAGCGAGTTGGTGTCCCGCCCAGCATTTCGTTTTTCGGATTACATCGGTATGTCTTGGCGCGTAGTGTCCACCACCGATGCCGACCATAACTTTGGTCTGCGATTTTTCCTCATCACTCAGTCCACTCCAATCGCCGCATAGAGCCGCGTTTTCGCTCAACCCCTCTAGATTCAAGCCTTTGCTGAAAACATCGGCCCAAGCCTCGCCCGCATCCGTTCGTCCCCAATGGCTTTCGGAAGAGCCGATTTCAACGAACATGGTTGGCGAGGAGAGCGATGGGCCGTGGTGTGTCGTCTCTATTGTCAGGTCAAATTCTTCGTTCAATTTATGCTCGTGGGCTGCCTTGCACATCAGTCGGAACCAAGCTGCAAATCTCGGATTTGGCAGCACAACTTCGCCCTTAATTCCGCCATACTCAGCCTGTTCTCCCATCGGTTTTTCACCGGGAACGCCGATTACGTGTATAGTGAGTGAAGGCATTCCCGATGCGGCAAAATGCCGTGAAAGGAAGATGACCTCGCTGACTTCACCTTCCGAAAGCCCTGCGCCTGCCTCGTAGCGAGAATCAAGTTCATCTTCCGAGAGAACTCGTGTTGGAAACCACCAGATGTGAACCGGTTTTTCAGCGTGAATCCAGCATTTGCCTCCTTCTACTTGCCCGGCTTCATTCCAACCACCGCGTCCAAGCAGTGCATCGCCCTGAATTGTTGAAGCCAAGTCGGGCTTTGACACGATGAGCAATGTGACCATATTCCTGCGAGAAGGTGAAGCGACTTCAGCCTATGCAGCCCAATGCTTCATCAGTCTTGCCTGCAAGGCCGTGAATATGGCGGATTTGATGCCACGTTGCCCCTTCGCTCCGGCGCGCTTGCTCGCCGGCAAAAATCGCCACCTGTTGATTGGTGTTGATGGCGAAATGGTCTGGATAGATGCAATTACTCTTAATCCGGTCGGCGAGCCAGCGAATCCATTTCCCGGGGAAGTTACCACCGCCGCAGTTTTTGACGACGGCTCTGTAGTGGCTACATGGGTTGACCGTGAATTGGCTGTGGCAAGAATGGCTACCATCGAGCAGTGCAATTCATTCGAAAACGGTGTAGATAAACCCACACTCCGAGCCGCTCTACGCACCGGGGTTGGCGATACTCACGATGTGGCCGGTGCAACCTGGTCACGCCCCCTGCGCCATGAGCCTCTCGCTCTGTGTTTATGTGGTGATGACATCGTTTTCGCTTCGCATTTCGGCGGAGTCTATAGGACGACGCGCGATTCCCAAGAAGTTTGGCGCGCCGCATTACCGCAATGGCCCGAACTTGCCGGTTTGAAAGAGGGTGAAGTCATCGTTTGGGTGACAGCCACTGAAGACTCAATTTGGCTATTTTCACTCGCCGGCGGCTGGGCCCGATTATCTGGGGAAACTGGTGAGACAATTTCTCAAGGAATTCTGCAAGTTGAAGCGAAAGTGGAGAAGGCTTGGCATCATGATGGAGAGTGGATGATATCACTCAGCAACGAGAGACTTGCGAGAGCACGACTCGAAGACGGTGACCTTGAGGTGATGGGAGTCAACGGTTTGGTTCAATGGGCAGTTCACCGCGATGATTCGTGGTGGTTCACCGGCTGGCGAGAGGATATTCATTGGAGTTCAAAGGGAATGTATCCTTCAGCACGCGCAGACATCGGCATTGGCATCATTTCCCATCCTGAGCACGGAATGTTGGTGCTGACCAATACCGGAGAATGGACCAGTTTTGCCGCAGATACCCCCGCCTCCGAATACTGAGTTTGATTGAGCAATCGTCAAAGTGCGTGCGCGTGCTTGCGTAGGCGAGGGATAGCATGGGTGCAGCGCGGTTGGTGGTTTGGATAACCCGGCTGATGCCTCGTTTCATGGTTGGATGGGTCGCGCGGCGATATGTTGCCGGAAAAGACATAGATTCCTGTGTGAAAGTGATGAAGGATTTGTCAAGTCAAGGTGCCTGCTTCACCGTAGATGTTCTCGGCGAGGAAATTCATAATATCGGCGAGGCAGATTTTTTCTTGAAAGAGTACATGCGGGTAATTACCGCGATAGTGGAGAATGAATTAGACGCTAATATCAGCATTAAACCGACTGCTTTTGGGCTATTGATTGATGAGGAGATTGCATATTCAAACATTGAAAAATTGCTTCGGAACGCTGCGGAGCACGACATTTTCGTACGACTAGACATGGAGGACCACCGAGTAACCCAGCGAACCATTGACATCGTGTTTCGGATGCATGAGAAAGGTATTACCAATGTCGGAACCGTTCTGCAGTCACGCCTTTTGCGCACACAGGATGATATTGACGCCATCTGCAACAAGTTAGGAGGTGCGGCCGATTTCCGTATCTGCAAGGGAATTTATCGCGAGGATTCCGCGATTTCGCATACTGGATATCGCGAAATTGTCGAAAACACCAATCGTTGTATTGACCAGATAATCAATCACGGTGCTTACGTTGGAATCGCCACCCACGACCACCCAATAATCCGCCATAGTTTGGCTAGCCTTGAGGCTAAGGGGATGGGTCCTGAGGTTGTTGACCCGCGAGATGGCTGTGCCGCGAGCAGAGTGGGCAAGGGTCCGGGATATGAGTTCCAAATGTTACTTGGGGTTCGCGGCGATGTCCGACGAAGATTGTCAAAATCCGGACATCGTACACGCGTATACATTCCGTATGGGATGCGTTGGTATGAGTATAGCATGCGACGATTGGACGAAAATCCAGATGTCGCATGGCACATCATGAAGTCAATCATCATGCCGTGGACTAACCGCCGATGATCATTTTTTGTTGATACGGTGTTGATGTTGCTCTCGGCCGGGGAAATCCTGGCCTTTCCACTTGCCCCTCGCTCGGATTTTTCGTTCGTAAAGTTCGTCCTCAGTTGGGGGTTTGTGCAGGAAAATCCGACGAATTTTGCTCGCTTCCATCTTTCCGGATAGGATTCTGCTCATACCAGAATGCAACGCGCGGATTCTCCACCTCACACCTTCGTGCTTGTACATGGCACCACACTGGAAAATCCGCTCTGGATCTACCTCAATTGTTGTCGAGGTTGAATCTTCGCCTTCAGTAAAAGTCATCTTGATTCTTGCCTTATCACATCTTATTGCCCAAACCATCTTCACTTCATTTGCATCTGCAACTTGGCTTTTTGCGTCACCACCGCATTCAAGGCGGGTGATTCGCAACAAAATCTCATCAAACTCAAATTTATCTCCGATGGTGAAAACCTCGTCTGCATCTACCTCAAATTCGGTTTTCTGTGAGTTTGCACCGTCTGAGAGAGTCAATGGAACCATAATCGGCTTTGGATTCCGAAATCGTAGGGTGTGAACTTTACCGCAGCCACCGCAACGGATTAGGTAGTCAATCCCATCTGAGCCTACCTCCTTCTCGCGCAATACTTCGTGGGATTGTTTGCTATTGCATCCGGGGCAACGAGTGACGTTCTCGATTATCTCAACGTCTTCCTCGTCGTCAACATCTGCTTGGTCGGCTTGGCTATCCATGCTCATCCCCGTGTGGGCCGGCCGGACCGGGGTATTTCACGCCATCCCTCACCGCCGACTCGTTGAAAACCCACAGACCGGAGGGAATGGCATGGGCGATGGCGATTTTGGGGCTATGGGTTTGCCGACTGCGCAGCAGGCATTGACTGCTCTGATGGCTCGCGATGAGAGCCGCAGTCGGACTGAACCACAAATCGCAAACAATATCGGCGCGCAACTTGAACACATGGAATTGGATTCAATGTCATTGTCCATGCGCCGTCGAATCCGCGACGTTGTAGGCAAGGCAAAACCAACTAATGTCTGCGAGATCGGCTCGGGAATAGGTCATTTAAGCGCGTGGTTACTTGACTTGTGGGATGATGAGGACCACCCTGAGAATTATCATTTAGTTGAGGCGGGTGGCAAATTCGGCGTCATCCTCAAGCGATTGGTCTCCCGATATGAGGCCAATGATTGGGCGAAGGTCTGCGTCGGCCGCTTTGATGAATTGGTAGCGGCAACCGAATCGTGGAATGCCGCCAACGCAGCTAACCCTGCGGCGGGAAGCCCCCCACTTCACACCCCGTTTGACTTGGCAATTATTGACGTGGGATGGCGAGGGAAGGCCGAGGCGATAGAGCAGTGCTTACAGGTAATGAAGAAGGGTGGTATCATTTTGACCGATGAACCCGAAGTCCCTATTGAAGACGTTGGCGAGATTCCTGCTGGAGATTTGACGGATGAGCAGGCACGAGTAGTTGAGTTCAACCGCTGGGTTGCATTGGTCACTTCACTCAGTGAACATTACCTATTGGGATTCGCACCGCTTTTTGGTGGAACGCTTGTCGCGATAGTGAAGTAATCAGCATTCACGCATTGGCGGCACTCAGCAGCAAATCAACCCGCAATCTACCATATCCGTAATAGTCATCATGACCACTTCCGCCATCGGTTGGAAGCGACGATTCTCTCACCCATTCCTTGACATCTTCAACGGTAGCTCTGCCTCCAGATGTACCATCGTGACGCAGTTCCGGTCGCTGCTCAAGCAGTTGTGCAATCGCGCCTGTAACCCAGACGGTCGCCCCGGAAGTGCCGGTTCCCCAACCGTATCCATACTCGCCTCCGCTGAGGTCATTTGCAATCATCAGAATCGGAATTTCGTATCCCGGGGCGACCAATTCCGGCTTCATATCCGGGTTTTGGCGTGGAAATTTCGGTGGCCACAAATCTCCGTTATTATCGCCGACCGATGAGCCAATCCAAATCTCTGCGTATTGGTCAATTGCCCCGACACAAATCACATCCTCAACGCTGCCCGGACTAGATACATCTCCATCATCATCTTCGCCGTCATTTCCCGCGGCAGCAACAACAAAAACACCCTCGTCAAGTGCTCGGTCAACCGCCGCCTCAAGATTGTCGGTTTCGATTAAGAAGAAGTCAATTCCTTGTCCTCCTCCAAGGCTCAGTGAGATTATGTCCACCGCTTGTGCGACACACCAATCTACCGCTTCAGCGATGACTTCGTCGGTGCCTTGACCATCAAAAGCCAATGCTTTCACCACGTATAGATCAACTCCTTTGCTCACGCCGGTAAGATGGCCGTCCGCGATTAAAATCCCCGCCATTCCAGTTCCGTGACCTTGGTCGTCGTAGGGTTCGTTCTGCTGGTTGATTAAATCCTTCCAGCCCGCCAATTCTCTGCCCGAAAGGTCGGGATGGGCGAGGTCAATTCCGGTGTCAATGATGCATACATCAACTTCGGCACCGGTGCCTGAAATATTGTTGAAGCCAGATTGTGACATGAAGGCGGCTTCTCGTTCTCGCAAGGCAGGGTCGGGAACGAATAGAATTCCGCCTTTCAGCAAATTAGAAGCGATGAGGGCGAGCAAAATAGCTAGCACAAACATTGCGAAGGAAGAACCGATGGTGATTACCGTCTTCATTGGCACTCCAGCGATGGTGCGTCTGCGACTTGGCGCTTCAGGCAATGCTGGCATTTCCACCTTTTTCCAGTCAATTTCACCGTCATCAGCGTCATCAGCGTCATCAGCGTCATCCATTCAGGTCACCGCAATTAGTTCCTGTTTGGCTATTCTCTTTCAATTGCACCCATATTGGTGACAAATTGGTTCGGTTTGCATTAAGATAGATTTTCAACGATTTCGCTGAAAGTATCCACAAATAGTCGCGCTTCTTCTTCGGTATTGTAAGCATATACACTCGCGCGTAGCGACCCGTCTAGAATATCGCGGGTCTCAAACCAATGATTGACGCAGTGCAGCCCCGACCGCACGAACACTGAGGACATCTCATCCATCAAAATTCCAACATTATGCACGTCCAAATCACTCAACAACACCGAGCAGATTCCACCTCTTTCAGATGCATCAGGTGGCCCGATTATCTCAACCCCGGGTAAGTTACGAATGCCATCGCTGATGATTTGATTCAGTTTTACCTCGTGCGCATGCATATCGGCCATAGACATGGTGGAAATGAAGTCCAAAGCAGCCTCGGTTCCGACAATTCCAGCATAATGCTGCAATCCGCCCTCATGGGTTTGGGGAAGTCCAGCCCATTCCCAGCCCTCAGACGATGCCGATGCTATGGTCCCTCCACCCGATAATGAGGTATCAAGTTCCTCAAGGATTTCTCGGCGACCCCACAGCACTCCCATGCCGGTTGGACCCATCATCTTGTGAATGCTGAATGAGAGCAGGTCCACGTCCAAGTCGCAGACATCAACCGGCATATGCGGAACCGATTGTGCCGCATCCACATGAACTAAAGCACCATGGTCGTGGGCGATTTTTGTCGCTTCTTTAATCGGAATTTCAACTCCATCAAGATTGCTGACATGGACTAGAGAGACCAAGCGGAGAGAATCACCCGCTTGAGCGCATGCATCCTCAAAGGCTTCGAGGTCAAAGCGGTTCATCTCACCACTGTCCACGATCCGATGAACAATCCCGTCGCGTTGCGCCGTCTGTAACCATGGAATCAGATTTGAGTTGTGCTCCCGGTCGCTAGTAAGTACCACATCGCCAGCATTCCATTGCAAACCTCTGGCGATACGATTGATTGATTCGGTCGTATTACGAGTAAAAATGACCTCGGCCGCTTCAGGGGCACCGATATGCTCGCCCATTTTTCTCCGAGCCCTCGCAACCTGTTGCGAGACCTTCATTCCCCAGCGATGAACAGAACGTCCAGCACACGAGGGAGTGGTAGAATAGTAACGAGTAATTGCCTCAATAACTGGGTCTGGGCGTAAAGTCATGCAAGCATTATCAAGATAGGTAACTGGGTTTTCCTCACGCATAGTCGGAAAAAATTCTCGTAGCGAAGTTGTATCCATAACTCTCACCACGCATCGTCGCCTGCAAAATGGTCTTGTGCAGGAGCGCTGGTATGGCAAGATAGGCATACCACCCGGGTAGAAATACGCTCGTTACAGGTTGGGCACCGCTCGCCCAAAGACGCGCTTCCACCACATCCTTCTACAGAGCAAGCCGCGACAATTTCACCGGTTGCCATCAATCGCACACTAGTATCCGCAGAACAAGATGGACAGGTTCCGGTTTTTGCAGGAAGCAACACTGCATCCATATCCTCAGAATCCAGACTGATTTCGCGAGCCCGGTCCGACTCAATCCGAACTCCACCTTCGCCAAGCATCATCTGTGGATACCAAAGTGTGTGCATCATCGCCCACACAGCCCCGAATCCGAACAGATAGTGGAGGATTTTGAACATCCACCAACCGCCGGTTGAACCGGGCTCCCTCACCGCCACGTAATGTGCGCCAGACCAAGCGTAGCCGAGGGCTAATACTCCAAAGATTCCTAATGCGACTCCCCAAGCGAATAACGAGTGGTCCCGTTTTGCCAATTCCACCTGAGATGGGTCTGGGTGTGCGTGTTTTTCCTCTACGTGCACGTCGCGAGTATCAATGACTGCACGTCGGAGAATGTAAACGACGAAGCCAACTAAAATCACCCCGACCCCGCAGATAGCGATAGAAAACCCATCAAATCCGAACGGGAACTTCGGGTCGCCTGCATGCGCCCAGAATTGGGAGATTTCGGCCGCAATCAAGGCGACATAAAGGCTGACGGCTTGCGAGCGCATCAATGGAAATAGGGTGAATAATCGTGCGAGCAATATTACCCAGAGTACCACGGAGAATAGGGATAGAATAATGCTAGCTAGCGGCAGATTTGACAAGCCACTATCCGGGTCAAGCGGATTGACTCCCAAACTGCTGTGGCCACCGCCTCCACTCAATTCACCGACGCCAAGGTCCCAGCCGCCAATCAGGACTGCCAAGCATCCGATGGCCAGTGTCAGCCAATGTGATGTGCTCCACATCTGGCTGATTTTCATTTTGTGGAATAGAAATTCTACCTTGATGTGGTGCAACGGCTCAAGTTGAGGGAATTCAACGCTGAGGTTCTGCGAGAGTTTGATTTCGGTGAGGCGTGTTCCGTGGTGAAATGCCGCACCGTCTTCGATTGACGGGGCGGTCGGCTCGCCGTCTTCGTCAGGTTCAGCCTCGCTCATCGGTCCTTGTGCGGGGCTTTCCCTCATTTAGCCTCCACCTTCTATGAAGGTGATTTGATGCTGTTTATTTTGTTGATTTCTGGGCGCTAGGGAGGGTTCTTGATGTTCCAGAGTTTCAGATTGATGCTTGTTGATGCTAAAACTATGAACTACGGCACGAACGGCTGTGATGATTATTGATGCTCAGTTCGTGCCTAGTTCAAACTCCCTCTCGGCTTGATTGTAAACGATTATTGGCGCCGAGAGGGAGATTTGAACTCCCGCGGGACGAACCCACGTGATTTCCAGTCACGCGCGATACCAGGCTATGCGATCTCGGCTGCGACCTCTGCGACCCGCACTTTTGATTTGACGATAACGCACGCCTATTCGCCCCACATGGCACCATCTGTGCTGTGCGCCACGATTAAAGCGACCTCATGGCTCGCCGCCGTTGCTGCCACTGTGGCTTAGAGGTATAGCGACGCCTTGGTAAGGCGTAGATCGTGGGTTCAATTCCCACCAGTGGCTCTTGTTTTCCGGATGTATTCACGAATATTTGATGTAGAATTTTTATGGGATTTCGGTTTGAGATTCGGCATAATTATTGAGATTTTGGAGTGGGTTATTACGACTGTTTTGGAGTTGGTATTGGCGATATATTGCGGTGGAAATTGGTGTTTTATTTGGTGATAAATGGGCAGTTGTTATGCCTTCGCCTATGGCGAAAGTTATTCAGTCGGATTATTGACGCGGGAATACGGGTGAGGGGCAGGCCATGACGAATAGGTTCAGCGGATTTTCCTCAATCGGAATTATTCTGCTGATGTTAGTAGCACCGTGGGCCGCTGCTGACACTTCAAATTGGATAGGACCCTCATCGGTCGGTTCGAGCGGCCAACCGGTTACCGAGGATGGATGGAACGTCCCGGGAAATGCAACAATTTTGGATTCATGGCTGACTGTTGAAGGCAAGATGCCAGCAGATGGAAACGGCAACGAGTGGCGTACTGGCACCTCGACGAACTTTACCACTGGCACATTCTCAGATACAATTGAATCACACTTTGACGGGAAATTATCTCTGCTTCCGGATGGGGCTTTTAGTCAAGTTGACCACTTTTCTGGTAATGTATCGCTCACCTTCCCAACCAATTGGACCGTTGATGGCAATAGCGGAATCTGGCACCCGTCTTTGATTGGCAGCATTCAAAACGGAACGGTATCGGGTGGGACCCGAACGATGACTCACGGCTCAATTCCTGCTGCTGCTCACTCCGGCACAGTGGTCGCTGCTACCGTTGCCGGTTTACCAGTGCCAGCTGGAACTGATTCTGCACTGCGAATGCCTGCAGAGAACATCCCTTGGCCGGTTGCCGACTTCAACTTGACAATGTGGAACTGGCATCACTTGGACAGCAGTAGCGGGGATGCGGTTTGGGTGGAATACCGACTAGATACCGGGGCATGGACTTGGATTGCTCCGATTACCGCCTACAACGGCAACGTCACGCTGACAAATTCTCTGCCTTCCGGAACACCCGGTGGCAACAGTACTTTCCCGGCTTGGACTTCCAATGCCCACACCGGCTGGAATTTTGACACATTCAGCCTTGATAACATCAGTGGGCTTGCTAACGCCAACCAAATTCAATTCCGTTTCAGGATTTTTACCGGGGTGAATAGTTCGGGTATACCGGGCTGGTTTTTGGACGACATTCGGCTAGTTAACATCGGTAATTCCACCGATTATTGGCATCATGGCTGCTATAATCCATCAGTAACAACTTGCGATTATGCGGCTGGTGCTGAGGGTGCATTACAACGGTCATTTGATTTTTCCAATGCTGGCACAAATTCAGAACTACGAACACGCCTTGAATGGGACCTTGAGGGTAATAATTGGGATAATTTCTTTGTTGAACTCTCTCTGAATAATCAGACTTGGACCGATATTACCGGCACTAGTGGTGCTGGCATCCCGGCTTCAAGTTATACAATCGGGACCACGACTTATTACGATGAGACTAACATATTTGTCAATCTTGATTTGGATATTCCAACCACATTCCAAGGTTCTAATCCAGTCTATTTGCGCTACCGAGTAGTTGCTGATACAATAATTCAATTCGGGGGGACTCATGACAATTTTGAGGGCTTGACTTTGGATTATATCGAGGTCAGAAATAGCAGCGGTGGTGTGGTTGATAGCGCCCAATTATCTTCTTCAAATTCAATGTTCCACTATTCGGTAGGAACCGGCGTCGATGATTGGCAATTCATTGCGATTGGAGCAGGTACGTTCTCGTCAACGCAAGGTTTTGAGGATGCTAGCGCAGGCGCGCCCGGAGGTATTCCTACCGGTTGGTCGGTAAACGGCGACTGGGAATTCGGTCCATTAGCCACCACCCAAATGGGCCCGATTAATTTCCCTACTACACCATTTGGCTTTGCAACTAATCTCGGTGGCACCTATTCTAGCGGTGCCTGGGACCATCTGTTTACTCCCGGCTACTCAATTCCAGCAGGCGCGAGTGCGCGCCTTACTTTCAGCCACTGGATGTGCGCAGAAAGCAATTGGGATGGCGGCACAATTTTCATCTCGACAAACAATGTAAATTGGAATCATTTCGACCCTGGTGGTGCCGCATTTTATGACGTCAATGGGTTTTCCTCGAATACCAACGGTCAATTGGCGAATCTCTGGCTATTTGATGGCAGGAATAGTGTCCCACCAGGTGGATTCAGTTGTAATGGTCCACACAACCTTTGGGAAGCAAAATCCGCTGATCTCTCGTCATATTCTGGTCAAACCGTATGGTTCCGATTCACATTTGAAACCGATTCAAGTGTAACTGATGAGGGGTGGTATCTAGATGATGTTGGATTGGAAGTTGACTACTTCATGGACGAAGGCAACTGGCTTTCGCCGGCAATCCAAATTGATGACCTCGGCGGCGGATTTGTTGATGTTGATGCGACGATGGGCAATGGCACTTGGATAAGCGGCACCATCATGGATGGTTCTGGAAATACCATAACCGGATTTTCAAATATGACCTTCCCAATCTCGCTACACGGCATTGACCGTGACGCGTATTCTTCAATCCAAGTCAGGGTGAATATGGGTACCAGTGACCCATTCTCAACCCCGTTAGTCCGCTCATTACACGTGGGAAGTGTGCGTTATCTGGACGGGGAAGGTCCGGAAAAATCTGGATGGTTACTTGGCAATGGATTGGTCAGCGTCAATGGAAATCTCACCAACCAAGGTGGTTCTACCGAGGTGGCACTGACTCCTTTCATTCATTCTTCACGTCCGATTACCTCGGTAACATTTTCTGGGGTTGCAAATGGTATCTCAATCAATCTTGTAGACTCGCAGAATAACTACATTGGCAACACTGGCTTGACTGGTACAATCACCTTCCCTGAACCTCAACCTGGCTTCGGGGTGAAGGTGAATATCGCCCCCAGTGGCACGGTGCAAAAGTTGACCGCCACTGGAATTTTCGGACAACCTGCGGTGAATGCAAGCGTAGATGTAACAGACGATGGAAGTGTGGATTGGTCTTTCCCGACCGGTGCTGCCTATGGCTTACATGGCTGGCAAACCTTACTTCATCAGACTAACACCTCGAGTGGGACAACCACCCACAATGGTGAATCTTCCTCTAGAATCACCGTAACTTCCTCAAGCACGGACATAGTCTCCGTTTTGATTCCCGGCGAAGCAACAGTAACCAGTTTAACGGTCTCTATGGTATCTGCGACCGGCAACTTCGCCGCTCAAGGCGTGGAATTCAATCAGGTGGGCTCTGCACAAATGGTTTCGTTTGTTGGTTCGGGCGTGGTGACGTATTCTTTCTCGTCTGCTTGGCTTGCTCAGATCAATGCAGTTTCGGCAAACATCGGTATACAAGCGGATCGCGATTGGCGGCTAGTTGAGTTTGAGATATCGGGAACTGGGGCTGACATCATTTATGTCTCGGCGTTTACTATTGGTTATTCAATTAGCGAAAATGTAACCGGATTGACCCAGCAGGTGAAGGATTTCCATGCTAATGAGCAGATTTCCGCGCCTAAATTGGTAGTGACTATCCCGGTCACGATGACTGCTGATATCGGCGTCCTGATTCTTGGTGGTGGAGTATATCATGAGTTGATGATTACCAATCACCCATTTAGCGCCCCCGATACAATGTATCCTGATGGCACCTCGCTGACTATCTCCACCGACCACCGTCACCTGTACGATAACGCCGAATTGGGTGAAATCCAATTGGTTGGGACCGGATCCGAGGGCACCTCGATAATTTTCACAGTGACCAACGGTGATGGTCAATGGGTGAATCCCACTTTTGCTCAGACTTCTGGACAGAGTTGCCTAGTTCTTGATTCGGTGAATAGCAATGCGGTTATTACCCAATATCCGCCACCACAATCGTCTTCAAGTTTCATTGCAGTAGGTTGGGTCTTTGACGTGCTGTGGACTTGTGACGATATCGCTTCCATCACTTGGAAGGCCACCGCATTCAACACTACTGGCGAATCTAGTAGCCCGGCTTTTGCTCAAAGTGGCGGCTCAGGTTCACAAGCAATCGAGAACGACCTCGAGATTCATGGTTTCGAGGTCTATGACTCGCAAGACCGTCATTTGTCCAATTACTTCTCTCCCGATTATCCGTTCAGAGCACTGCCCGGTGCGACTCTAAACTTCACCGGCCTAGTTCGGTTCCAGAATACTGTTGGTCTTGCGCCAGCCGCTAGCGATTTCGCCGTCGGTCTGAATATTTCTGGTAATGAAGTGCTGCTTATCTCTGATGGTGCTGGCACCTTTTCTGGTCAAGCATCCCTCGCCTCAGACGCTTCTTACAGCCTTAGCCCTGCGTTGGCTCGGGTTGGGCCAGCATCAGGAGCGACCGGGGCGGATGATGTGACTGTACAAGCCCCGGTAGTCACGGTTCTGATTGACGATGCGCCACCGATTACTGGCCCACTATTGGTCCAAACTTCTGTTGGCTTGTTGGACGCGGACGGCTTCGTTTGGGATCCAATTTCTCCGTTGAGCGTTTACGTAACGGTGGAAGACGGTGAGGATAGAGGTGAGTCCCTTACCCTGCATTATTGGCGTGAAAATATGGATGATGGCAATGGCGATGGATTTGCAAATGAAACTGAGTATCAGTCAATCACTCAGAATCTATTCGCGCTACGAAGCGGCAGTGAGCAGGTCACCTTCAGCGGCATTGATGTTTCTGCAAATGGCTTCAACGGCAAGGTCAGCCTATATATCTCTGGCACGGATTGGGCCGGCAACTCCTATCTTGATGGAGGCACAGGTGGCTATGCAGGCATCTACAACGATTGGGCAACCCTGCAAACAGCAGAGAATACTGAGACAATTTTACTTGGGACCGGCTTCAGTTTGGATACTCAAAGCGAGTATCTGCTCGCGGGTCAGCAGCATACCATCAGCATGTATATTCAGGACGCGAATGGAATTGAAACCCTTGACGACATCACTATTTATCTCGCTGGCCAAACATCTGCTCCATTCGGTGAATTCCATTACGACCCACGGCAAGAAACTTTCTCGACCCCTGTTGATAGTCATGTGATGCCACTTGGCGTCACCATCGAGCAATTATCCGAAGATACTGCCAAAGTAGAACTGAGATTCCACCTCGATTGGTACGCTCCAGTCTCGGAGAACTTCCGCATTCCCGGAATTACCATCACCGACGACCAACAAATTGTTGAGAACGTCAACAATCTGAATGGAATGCGCTGGAAGTTTGACAATACCCTTGAGGCGATTACTACAAGTATTTCCGATATGACTCCACCAATTTCCGATTCATCCCCCTCTATCCTATATGTGCGACAAGGCGATGAAATTGCAGTTGAAGGCATCGTCCGCTATGTTGCAACTCAGATTCCGATGCACGAACCAACCCTTGGTTTGGAGGTTGAAGGCGTCATAATGTATGGGACTACTGAACTATCAGCAAATGTTTCTGTACAGCCCGGTGGCGTGTTCTCAATGCCATTCGTTCTGCCAATGCGAGCCCCACCCATCAACCCGAATATGCCTATCCACCTTTACGTGAGCAATGTGGAAGGAATCGGCACCTCATTACTAAACGACGATGCCTCAGTCGTGGTTGATAGCGATGCGCCAGTCATCACTTTTGATGTGTACCGGTATCCATCTTCATCGCTTACCCTGTTGGAAAGCGACCTTCTTGAAAGTGTCACAATTGACTTCGTGGTAGATGACGTTGGAGGGATGGCTGATACACCCTTGACCCTGCACTGGGAGTACCTACGCAATGGCTTGCCGCTTATGGGCACAGGTGGTTTTGCCAATATTACACTAGTTTTCATTGAAGATTCAATTCACCACTATCATGGCATCTTTGATTTGCGGCCTATTGGCCTTGACCGATTGTTAGACGGAGACCAAATCATTCTGTGGGTGAGTGGTGAAGACCTTGCCGGCAACCAATTGGAGGGGGATGGGGTCCAATCACTACCTCGTGTTCCGTCTCTGACCATCATTGAATTCGTACCGATTCTAATTGATTTCACGATTGACCCACCTAATCCGGTGGTGGGTGAGATAGTTACCATCACGGCTTATTTTGACAATGAAGGGTTGCGAAATGGCATAATGTCAGTTACACTTGCCGAGAGGGTAGATGGAATTTGGATGGAATATGAAACCGTTGAACTTTCAATGGGACCATTATCCAGTGATAACACAGCCACCTTCACTTGGGAAGCGTGGCGGGCAGGCTCCACCGACTTACATCTGATTGTAGATGGCAACCACGCGGAATTATTCACAGTTGATTCGTTTGAAGTGACTGAAACCGATGGAAGCGGGGGATTTGCAAATATTTCTCCGGCGTTGATAATCAGCATGATTGTCATCCTATTGATTGCAGTCGTCAGTTTAGTGCTGGTATTAGTCCTGCGAAAACCGCAAGATGATGAGTTTGAATGGGTGGATGATGATGAGTGGTTCGACGAGGATGCACCAATTGACCCTCATTCATCTCCGACCGCGACTGCACCTGCAACCGCGCCGCCAATACCCTCAATGAGTGCGAAGCCGATTCCTACTCCACCATCCTCGTCCGAATTCCCTCTCGATTACAACGATGTCACGGTTTCCTACGTGATGTCCCAGCATGGGATTACTGAAGGCGATGCGTTCTTGGCCTTTGCAGCCGCTTATGATTCTGACAATAATGGCTATCTCCGTCAGTCAGAATTAGTTGCGGCGGCCAAAGATTTCGCTGCACTGAGTGATGGTGGAGATGAGTTGAGCACCGCGGTTGCAGAAGTGCGGGTTGGGCTGCCTGAATGGACTGATACTAGAATTCGTAAATGGCTTGTGCGCGGCTGGAAGCCGCAACAGATTATTGCTCACCATACCAGCAGCAAGGGGTCAGCACCTACGGTTGAGCTAGAAGTTGGGCCAGAAGTTGGGCCAGAAGTTGGGCCAGAAGTTG
>Ga0066376_10000945_pt1 | contig 28074 bp, 25 predicted proteins | sample Knorr_S15_td_Bot_FD_77009 | JGI IMG/M metagenome (GOLD analysis project Ga0066376, IMG submission 77009) | Marine microbial communities from Southern Atlantic Ocean transect - Knorr_S15_td_Bottom_ad_5009_LV_A | ecosystem: Environmental > Aquatic > Marine > Oceanic | place: Southern Atlantic... | reverse complement strand
GAGCTGTTCGAGGATCGGGATCGAGGTTTCGTAGCGTTCGCTCGTGAGTTCGAGAGCCAACAGCAGGCGCAGCCAGGGTTCGCGCGGCGATTTCGAGAGCACGACCGCCTGCCGCGCGGGCTCGTAGGCGGCTTCGAGATCCTGGTTCTGAAAGTGTGCGAGGGCCAGCAAGAAATAGGCCCCGGAGTTGGGGTTGGGAGCATCGGCGAACCACTCGTGGAGCGTCTTGATCACCTCGGGCCAGCGCTGCTCGGCGAGGTAGAGCTGTGCGATCTGGAAGAGCATCTCGGCATTCTCTTCGCGCGAAAGCGCGTCCTGTGCAATCGACTTGCGCAGGTAGCTGCGAGCGGCCTCCTTCTGGTCGCGCGCGTTTTCGATGTAGGCGAAGATGCGGTACGCCTCGGCCCGCTCCAGGGCATTGAGGCTCTTCATCCGGTAGCGCCCGAGTTCCTCGAGGGCCTCTTCGTATTGGTCGTTGTGGAAGAGCTCGATTGCGGCGGCCAGGCGCTTCAAGAAGCGCGGATCGCGTTGGTGCGCGCTCAGCGAAGAGCGACTCTGGCGCTTATTCGAACCAAAGGCCGAGCGCTTTTCGCCGCCGCCCATCGCCTGGAGCTGTTGACGCATCGCCGCCGAGATGGTGAAGAGGATCCGCGTTTTTTGTCCGGGCGCGGCCACCGCTTTGCCCTCGAAAAGGGCCGGCTCGAAGGTCCAGATGGCGACTGCAGAGAGAGCGGCGCTACCGAAGAGACCGTCTGAGGCCTTCTCGATCCTCGGGTTCGACACGCTTCCCAGGGCGGTGACGTCGAAAGCGAGTTCGACCGAGCCCTCGATCCCGGAGGCGAGGGCCCGCTTCGGGTAGGCCGGAAGCGGACGCGCTAGCGGCGTGGGCCGGGGGCCGGGAACCTCTACGTCGCGGATCAAGACAGCGACGGGAGGGGCCGTGGGTTCCTGGGCGGGGCTCGAAGCCGAAAAGAGCGCGCCGACGAGCGCCGCGGCGAGGCTTGCGCGGACGAGACCGCGGCACCGGTGGGGCCGATCGCGTCTGGCTGCGAGGGGGGGCGAGGGCACGCGTTACTCCATCTTGAAGTCGATCACGACTCCGATCCCGGGTCGTTTGACCGCAGAGCCGTTTTCGATCTTCGGATTGTACCGATACTTGCGGACCGCCTGGAGGGCCGGCTTCTCGAAGATCGGATGAGAAGACGAGACGATGACCGCATCGGTCACCGAGCCGGCGCGGGTGATGGTGAAGCGCAGGGCCACCCAACCCTCGATCCCGCGCTGCCTTGCGCGCATGGGATAGTCGGGGTCGGGGCGCACCAGCGGTACCACGTCGCGATCCGAGCCCGCGGCCCCAAGGGCGCCTTCGAGGGAGTCGCCGAGGTCGCTGAGGCTGCCGAGCAGGGCCAGGGTGTCGCTCTGGTTGAGACTCGACTTCGCCATGGCCATTTCCGGGGGCGGCGGCGGTTGCTCGGGCTTCTCGCGCTTCGGGGGTTCGCGCTTCTTGAGTTCCGGCACGTTGTCCTTGCGCAGCCGGATGAAATCGATCGAGGGTGCCGGCCGTCCCTCCTGGAGTTCTCCGGTGACGCCGATCAGCGCCTGCATCCCCCAGAAAAGACCGAAGGTGATCAGGCAGGCGAGGGCGATGGCAGCCGGAAGGCGCTGTGACATCTCACTCGACGATATCGGCAGCGAGGGACACGTTGGGGACCCCGGCCAGCCTGGCGGCATCCATCACCCGGACGAGCAGCCCGTTCTTCGACGCTTCGTCGGCCAGGATGATGACTGTGCCCTGGGGGTTTTCGGCGTGCAGCCGTTCGATGTTTGCGCGTAGGGCGCGCGGGTCGACCTGCCGACGATCGATCCAGATCTGGTCGTTGGCGGTGATCGCGATCAGGATGTTGCCGCGTTCCTTGCGCTCGGCGGTGGCGGCCGGAGGTCGCGTGATGTCGATGCCGGCTTCCTTCACGAACGAAGCCGTCACGATGAAAAAGATCAACATGATGAAGACCACATCGAGCATCGGCGTGAGGTTGACCTCATCCTCCTCTGCCGGTCTGACTCTTCGACGACGCATGGCAACCTCAGCTGTGAGCGATTTCGAGTTGACCCGCGACGCGCTGGGTCTCGCTGTTGGCGTAACGAGTGAGCTGGATGCTGAAGATCATGCCCGAGAGGGCGGCCACCATCCCGGCCATCGTGGGCAGCGTGGCCTTGGAGACGCCAGAAGCCATGCCCCGGGCGTTTCCGCTCCCGGACGATGCCATCACGTCAAAGACTTCAATCATCCCCGTCACGGTCCCGAGGAGGCCGAGCATCGGGCACACCGCGATCAGGGTCTTGATGATCGCGAGGTTCTGGACCAGCTGCATGTTGATCTTCGAAATCAACATGCGACGGATCTGGTGGGCATTCCACGAGACGTGGTCCGGGCGTGCGTTCCACTCGCGCAGGGTGCTCTGGCGTTCGATCCGGAAGCGGGTGCGGAAGAACCAGAACCGCTCGAGGATCAGCGTCCACATCAACCCCGTGACGAAGGCGATCACGAGCAGGACGTTGCCGCCCATCTCGACGAAATCGCGTACCGCCCAGATGGTTTCAGTCAGTACCATGCTGGCCTTCCGACTCGGTGGCCACGAAACCCGTGCTCTGTTCTTCGAGGATGTCGTTGATTCGGCGTGCGCTGTTGGCGAGGGTCGCGTGGAGCAGAACCAGCGGGATCGCCGTGATCAGGCCGAGCATCGTGGTGACGAGCGCCTCGGAGATGCCGCCGGCCATCATCTTGGGGTCGCCGGCGCCGAAGAGGGTGATGGCCTGGAAGGTCTGGATCATGCCGGTGACGGTGCCGAGCAGGCCCATCAGCGGTGCGACCACCGAGACGGTTTTTACCAGCCACAGGAAGCGTTCGATCTGCGACGACTCGCGCATGACGACCTCGTCGAGCTTGAGCTCGAGGGTCTCGTGGTCGACGCCCCGGTTCTGCTGGTAGACCGTCAGCACCCGGCCGAGCGGGTTGTCTGGTTTCGGGTGGTCGAGGTGTTGCTGCTGCTCCGTCACCCTTCGACTGGCGATCCCGATCACGACCCAGCGCCAGACCCCGAGCACCAATGCCAGGAGGCCGAGCACGATGATCGCGTAGCCGACGTAGCCGCCCTGGTGGATGCGCTCGGTCCAGTTCGGCGTGTCGGTGAGGGCCGAGAGCAGCGAGCCGCGGGAGGGGTCGACGGCGAGCATCGCGTAGCCCGATTCGGTTTCTTCGAAGTCGTCGACGGTGCCGAGGTATTGCGAGGGAGGCTGCCGCGTGAGTTCGCGGAGCTGCTGCTCACGCGTTTCCCACATCAGGTAGCGGCCGTCGGTGAAGGCGCTGAAGGGCCCGGCGCGAATGACCTCGCGTTCCTCGATGTCGCCGCCCTCGGTGAGGACCTGGGCCTGGTAGCGGACGACCTTCCCCTGCTCGGTGATTTCACGCTGCAGTTCGAACCACAGGCGCTCGAGGTCGGCGGTGGTCGGCAGCTCCTTGCTGCGGCCGAGCCGGTCAAGCAGTTCCTTGCGGTCGCCGAGCTGCGAAGAGATCAGCGAATCCCAGACCAGGCCCGAGAAATCGTTCGAAACCTGTCGCACCACGCCGAAGAGTTCGCCGAGGGCTCCGACGCGCTCGGTCAGCTGCTCTTCGCGTGTTCCGATTTCGGTCTCATAGGCGTTGTACTGGTCTTCGAGTTGCTGGCTCAGCGCTTCTTCGCGTACCAGCACCGCCTCGGCCTCGGACAACAGCTGCGCCTGGTCTTCTTTGCGCGCGAGGAAGTCGCGTTCGCGCTGGCGGTTCTCTTCGCGCTCGCTGGCAAAGCCGAGGCGAACCATCTCGAGGAGTTCGTCGAGAGAGAGGGGTTGGGGCTTGGGCAGGGGCGCGGGGGCGGCTTCCGCCGTGGCGCCGTCAGCGGAGGTCTCGGCCGCCGTGGCTTCGGTCGGCACCGCAGTGGTGGTCGAAGTCGAATCGTCGGCCAGGGCCAGGCCGGACACGGCGAACCACGCGAAAACGCCGATGCAGAGCAGGAAACGCCTCATTGGGTAGCTCCCACCGCCGCCCGCAGCGGCAGGCGGATCAGGTCCGGAGCCGACTGCTTGCGGGCGATGCGTATCCCTTCGCGGATCGGCGTGCGGTAGTCGCTGTCGAGGATGATCCAATCGTCGGTTTCGGGATCCCATACGCCGGTCTCCGAACCGTCGAGGGCCTGGTAGACGAGCGCGATGCGCCCGAAGCGGAGGAAGTCGACGGTGGTCTCCTTGCCGTCGCGCGCGAGATTCGAGCGGTAGGCCTCGATGGTGCGGCCGTACTCGTTCTCGATCTGGTAGGCCTCCATGATGTTTCGGTACTTCTCGGCGTTCGAAACGTCGGCGCGGCCCATCAGCGCGTGCAGTGCATCGATGCGATCGCGCCGCTCCTTCTCGAGGAAGGGGACGTCGAGGGAAACCAGGGCATCGAGGGCGTCGATCATCCGGAGCATCAGCGGGGTGACGCTACGACCGACTTCTTCGACGCGATCAATTTGCTCGGCCAACGACACGAGTTCGGCTTCTTGCGAAGCGATCAGTTCGCGCATCTGGCGGTTGTAGACGCGGATCGAGTCGGTCTGCCGAAGCACGCTGTGGTAGCGGTTGAAGAGCAGGTCGGTATCGGCGTTGAGGTCGTCGACTCGTTTTTGCGAAGTGACGCCATCGACGTTGGCGTCCTGGCGGACCGACCGGGCGGCATCGAGCGGATCGGTGGCTTCGCTGGGCACCGGGATCTCTCCCGACGGGGCTTCATCTGCGAAAGCAAGCGCTGCCAGAAAGAGACAGGCACTGCCCGCGAGGGTCGCTGCGCTTCGTCGCAGCGCCGGGCGCGAGGTCATTCAATATCCTCCTGGCCACCCGCGGGGTGGGGGGCGTAGACTATGGGGGGGCACCCTGAACGTCAAGCGGACGATACGGATCGTTTTCCTGGCCTACCGCGCGGGATCGAGAAATTCCCGGAAGCCGTAACGCGCGTGGGGGCCGAAGCAAATCTGCTCGAGTACGCCGATGCCCTCGCGCCCTTCGCAGCGCGCCCGCACCACCTGCTGGATGTGCTGGTTTTCGAGGGCCATCGGATCGACCTCGTCGACGCGGAAGGCTTCGCCGGCCATCGCCAGTTCGCCCTTCCACATGCCGTGCCCCCACTCGGGGTGCGTGTAGCCAATACCCTTCATGCGGAAGCAGAGCAGCGGCTCGAGTTCGATCTCGAGCCTTCGCCCGTTGGCACCGACCAGCGTGATCTCGGCCTTCGCCGCGCGTCGGGTTCCTGGGATGTATTCGATCCGGTGTTCGCAATCGACCATGACCTCGAGTGCCGGGTCTTCGATGCCGGGGATCGCCGCGGGGTCCTCGTAGACCGGCACGACGTTCGCGTTGCTGTGCCACTGTTGGCCCGCTGCGTCCTCGAAGACCCCAAAGTGGGTGCAGTGGTCCTGCCAGTGGATCGGAGCCCAGAGGAAAAAGACCTGGGGCACGCTGTTGGCGGGGGCGGGGCCGGGATCGGGTGCGCCCACCGGGCGGATGCCCCAGGAGCGGTCCTTGGTCCCCGGGACGCGGTCCCGGGTAACCGAGAGCGTCTTCCCGGCGTAGCTGATCTCTCCCTCCCAGCTGCCGAACTGGGCGAAGCGGGTGGCATCCATGACCGTGCGCGTTCCCACCATTCGTGTCTGGCGGCCCTCCTCGACGCAGGCAGACTTCGCGGTGAAGAGGAGATCGCAGGCGATGCCGGTCTCATTCTCGTCGAGTCGAAGCCGGAGCCGCCGCATCGGTTCGATCACTTCGAGATGGAAGGGGCCAATTTCGGTTTCGCTCGGATCGCGTGGGGCGCGCCTGGAGGCGTGGAAGGCGTGCTGTTCGCCGTCGTGCACGATGCTGAAGCCGCAGTCGAGGATCCCGAGGTGGGGATAGATTGCGGTGCCGATGGCGAAGTAGAAGGCGCCGTCGTCCTGGTAGCCGTTCAGCCAATAGCGATCGTAGACGTTGCGATCACTGCTCGCGGGGATCGCTATGGGCTGCGGGGTCTGATGGATCGGGAAGTCGTCGAATCGTGAGAGCATGCTTGGGCCGTCCACCTGGTTCGAGGGATTCGTCGCGCGCTGTCGGAGGGAGGGGGTCGATGCTCCGGCGCGGGGCGCAGTATAGACGACGCTGCTCTCGATCTCGCTGGCTGTCGCCGCGCCCACGGCTACCTTTCGGGACCCGCGGGAGAATTTTCGGTGTCCGCGGGAGAACGGGGGGTGGGTGGCTGCTAAAGAGGGGGAACGCGAAGCGATGGCCGGGGCCGGCGATCGGATGCCCGCCGTCGTTCGCGCTTCGGGGGGCCCGTGCCGGAGCGCCCGGTGAGCGCCCGGCGCGATCACGCGCTTCTCGGTGTTCTCTTCTGTTTTTTCCTTTCGGGCTTTGCGGCGCTGCTCTACCAGACGGCGTGGACCCGCCAGTTCGCCTTTGTTTTCGGGACTTCGGAACTCGCGGTGGCGCTCGTCCTGGCGGGCTACATGGGGGGGCTCTCGCTCGGGGCCTGGGTCGCCGGGCGCTTCGCGGCTTCGATCCGCAGGCCGGTGTGGGTCTACGCGCTGCTCGAACTCGGGATCGCGCTCTGCGCCCTCGGGCTTCCCCTGGCGCTCGCGGGGCTTCGCGCGCTCACCGCATGGCTCTTCGCCGATAGCGAAACCCAGCGCGGGGCGGACGACCTCGGCGTAGCGCTCTTCGGGGGGGTCGGCGCCTTTGTCGTGCTGGTGATCCCCACGGCGCTGATGGGTGCGACGCTTCCGCTCCTCGCCCGCCACGCCGTTCGCAACGAGGCCGAGATCGGTCGCCGCATCGGATTGCTCTACGCGGTCAACACACTCGGTGCAATCTTCGGGACACTCGTCGCGGGGTTCGCACTGCTCCCGTTTCTGGGTCTTTCGCGCACGGTCTGGGTGGGGGTCGGAGTCAACGCGCTGATCTTCGCGGTTGCGGCCCTGCTTTCGCGCCGTCACCCCGCTCCCGTGGCTGCAACGGGACGCAGCGCGTCCGACGCTGGGCCGAACGCGAAGCGCCGCAACTGGATCCTGCCCCTGGTCCTCGTCTCCGGCATCGCTTCTTTCGGCTACGAGGTGTTGTGGACGCGGCTGCTGGGCCAGCTTCTCGGCGGCAGCGTCTACGCCTTTTCGACGATGCTCGCGAGCTTCCTGGCTGGCATCACCCTGGGAAGCGCCGTGGCATCGCGCTTCGCCGACAGGCGCCACGTGGCGGTCGTGGGTTTTGGCTTGTGTCAGCTCGCGATTGCAGGCTTTGGGTGGATGGCCTTCGGTCTTCTCGACGCACTGCCGGGCTGGGCCGTCGCGCTCGAGGTGCCCCGCGTCGGCGGGGTCCACCCATGGGATGTCGCCCTGTGCGTCGCCCTGCTGCTGCCCTCGACGATCGCGATCGGGGCGACCTTTCCCTTCGCGGTAAAACTCTGCGCGCGCGATGTGGCCGATGCGGCCCCTGCGAGTGCGCGTGTCTACTCGTGGAATACCGTCGGCGCGATCGGGGGAGCATTGGGGACGGGGTTCCTGCTGATCCCAGCCGTCGGTTTCGCAAGTAGCTTCGCGTTTTTCATCGCCCTCAACCTGGGGCTCGCCGCAGTGGCTGCCCTCGTCCTCGTCCCCCGCAGTCGCCCCGTTCTCGCCGTGGCGCTGGCGGCCAGCGTTGGCCTGGCGGTCGCTCCGCCGCCCTCGCCCTCGAACTTGTTGCGCTTTGCTCCGCTGATGCGGCGGGTGCTTCCGGGGAAGATCGTCTTCCAGGACGCCGGGCGCAGCGCCTCGATCCTCGTGCGCGAAGAAGCGGGAGGGTTGAAGCTCACCAGCAACGGGCTGGCCGAGGCGACGATCGCGACGTCGTCGTCCCCGCGCTTCGATCTCACGAATCGCTGGGCGGCGGCGCTGCCGACGCTGGCCCGTCCCGAAGCCCAGTCGCTGCTGGTGATCGGCCTCGGCGGAGGCGTGATCGTCGAGGAGGTTCCGGAATCGATCTTGACGATCGACGTCGTCGAACTCGAGCCGGCGGTGGTCGAGGCCAACCGCGTGATCGCACCGTTGCGCCGCATCGACCCGTTCTCGGATCCACGCATTCGCGTGATCGAGAACGATGCGCGCGCGATGCTGGCGTTCTCGTCGAAGCGTTACGACGGAATTATTTCGCAGCCCTCGCATCCCTGGACGGCGGGGGCCTCGCATCTCTACACCCGCGAATTCTTCGAACTGGTTCGCGACCACCTCGCACCGGGTGGCGTCTTCGTCCAATGGATCGGTCTCTCCTTCGTGGACGAGCCCCTGCTGAAGTCGCTGCTCGCAACGTTGCTCGAAGCCTTTCCGCATGTTCGGGCGTATTCGCCGCCTCCCCACGGAGGCCTCCTTTTCGTTGCGTCCGCCGAGCCGCTGCCCCTGGAAGTGAGTGCTTTGCGCGCGCTCGAAGATTCCCCCGAGAGCTACCGGAGGATCGGCATTCTGACGCCGGAAGATCTGTTTATCGCCCTCGAACTGGACGAAGAAGCGGCGCGCGAGTTGGCCGCGGGGGCCCCTCTCAATACCGATGACGACAACCGCTTGCAGGTGCGCGGGCCGAAGATCCTCGGGTCGAAGAATACGGTCCGACAGCAAAGGGCCTTTCTCGAAGCGGTCGATCCCGTGGCGCGGCTCCTCCCGGATCTCGACGCGGTCTATACCGCGGTCCGGATGGGACAGCGCCGGCCGGGACATCCGCGGTTGGCGCTGCTCTCGCAGGCCGCCGGCTCGGAGGCAGAGTCGCGCATGATCGAGCTTGCCACCGCACCCAAACTGGGCCGCTTCGAACGCATCGCCGGGTTGCGCGCGCTCGCGGAGGCGGGGGACGAGAGTGGCCGGGCGTACGAGTTGATCGCGCTCGCCCTGCGTCCCGCGCTCCAGGGAGCGGCCAAGCCAGCGGTTTCCGCCGAGGCGGCGGCGCTTCCGGATCCGCTTCGAGCCGTTACCGATGGCTGGCAGCACGAGGGGCGTGAGCGCGAACTCGAGAGGCTCGAAGACAGGCTTATCGAGGTGGCGCCAGGCAGCCTGCTCTTCCCGGCAGCGTCGATGCTCCGCGCACGCTGGCGTCTGGCGGAAGGCTCGCCGCAGCGGGCCCGCGAAGCCCTCGATCTTCTTTCGCCCCTCGCGACCGGCCGAGACGGAGGTTATGAAGAGTGGTGGTTGCTCGGGCGCGCCGCCGCCCAGGTGGGCGATAGCCCGTCGGCGGTCGCGAACCTGGAGAGAGCACTGCGGCTCGCAGACCAGCGGGGCACCTTGCACTCGAAACGCATCCGTCAGCTGCGCCAGTTCGTCACGCGGCTTCCGATGCTCGGCGACGACTTCGCACGCCAGCAGAAGTTTCTCGCGAAGCTCAATCGTTTCGAGGCGGCGCGACGTTAGAGCGGCAAGCCCGACCGCGATCTATGACGGCCCCGGTCGGCTGCCGATTTCTAGATTCAGTGCGCGCCGCGCTCGGCTTCGAGCGTGTCGGCGAGGCCGTACTTCTCGATGCGGTAGCCGAGGGTTCGGCGCGAGACACCGAGAAGTTTCGCGGCCCGGGTGCGGTTGAGGCCGGTCTTCTGCATGGCCTGCCGGATGCACTGGATCTCGATTTCGGCCAGCGTCTGTTCTCCCGTTGACTTGCCTGCATCGGGAGGGCCGGACTGGAAATCCTGGATCGCCGCGGGAAGATCGCTCAGCTGGATTTCGTCGCTGTCGCAGAGCACGGCGGCGTGCTGCATCGCGTTGCGGAGTTCGCGCACGTTGCCGGGCCACGGGTAGGTGCGAAGGCGTTCGAGTGCCGCGTCGGCGATACGCAGGTGGGGCGGGAGTTCGTGGAGGCTGCGTTCGATCAGGGCGATGACGTCCCCGCGTCGCTCGCGCAGAGGCGGCAGGACCAGGGGCAGCACGTTGAGCCGGTAGAAAAGATCTTTGCGGAACTCCCCGGACCGCACCGCCGATTCGAGGTCTCGATTGGTGGCGGCGATCACGCGAACGTCCACCACGATCGCCTTGCTCGCATCGCCGACGCGGTGGAATTCCCCGGTTTCGAGCACGCGTAGGAGTTTCGGCTGGAAGGTGGACGAAATCTCGCCGATCTCGTCGAGCAGAATGGTTCCGCCATTCGCCACCTCGAAGAAACCCCGCCGATCCGCGGTGGCGCCCGTGAAGGATCCCTTCTTGTGACCGAAGAGCTCGCTTTCGAGGAGTGTGTCCGGGAGCGCCGCGCAGTTGACCGTGACGAGTTCCCGGTCGGCGCGGTCGGATTCGGCGTGGATGAAGCGCGCGATGACTTCCTTTCCGGTGCCGGACTCGCCCGTCAGCAATACGGTGGCGGCGGTCTTTGCAATGCGGCTCGCCTTGCGGACGACGTCCTGCATGGCCGGGCTCTCCGCCACGAAGGACGTGTCGGAGGCGGCGGCCACCGGATCGTCAACCGGACCGCTGCCGGCCGGGGCGCTGAGAATTTTATCGATGATCGGTGCGAGATCGCGCTCGACCGAGAACGGCTTCTGGATGTAGTCGATGGCTCCGCGCTTCAAGGCCTCGAGGGCGGTTTCGACGCTGGCGAAACCGGTCATCAGCAGGACTTCGCAGCCTGGGCGGATCCGCTTCGAGCGCGATAGAAATTCGATCCCGTCGATCCCGGGCATGCGCAGATCGGTGATCACGAGGTCGAAGGCTTCGTGCTTCAGCAGTTCGAGCGCTTCTTCGGGCTGGTCGAGGAAGACGACGCGGTGCCCGAGCCGGGTCAGCGAACGCTGGACCAGCTGCCCGATGGGTCGTTCGTCGTCGACGACGAGAATATGGCCTTGTGGCATTTGCGACCTTCACTGGAGGGGCCCGCGGTGGACCGGATTATGCCGGTTCCCCGGGGTCACAGCACGCGGCCGGTCGAATTCACCTTTTCGTACACGCACTGCGTACGCGGTGGGTCAAAGAGCAATGGTAATGGGCCTACGGGGCCTCCGGGGGGGCTGCCGGGTGGCACGCGACTTGCTGCTAGGGGAAGGAGTGGCGCTGCCGACTGGATTCATCCCCTTTGCTGCGCGCACTCGGAAGCGAGGGACGGAAGTGGCCCAGCGAATGAGCGGGAACGAAAATTTGGACGCCATGGCTCGCGTGATGCGCTCCTCCGCCCGGCCGGGCCTCGCGGCACGGGCTCGAACTCGGCGGACCTGCGCCTGGTGCGGAGACCAGGCGGTCGACACCGACACCGAGGTCGACGTCCGCATCAGCCATACCATCTGCGCGGGCTGCCTCGAGAACCAGCTGCGAGCACTGTGTCTGCCGGTGCCTGAAGCGGCCTGATTCGGCGGCAGCAGCGTTTCTCGAGGCTTTCCCGGGCGCGCCACGGCGCGACGGGGACCACCGGCAGGGGGGGGGGCTCCACCCGCGATGGCCTATCCTGACTGCTGGGATAGGCTGCAAAGAGCGTGGGGTCGATTTGCCTGAGAGACGCTCAATGACTTCGACGCCGCAGCCAAGCGGCGCGGCGTCCGCGACGAGCGGGACCTCCGAAGGCCCCGCCGAGATTTTCGCCTTCAACGAAGCGAAACTCGTTTCCGGCCTGGGCTGGGCAGCGGCCGCGGCGCTGCTGCTGGGTTTTGCCGTCGGGAATATCAGCATTCGGGTGCACCCGATCGAGACGGTCGCCTTCATGGTCGCCCTCGTCTGTTTCCTGGCGACGCCCGGGGTCGTTCGACTCACGGGGAAGGTGCCCTACGGCGCGATGCTCCTGCTCTTTGGGGCGATGGGACCCATCTTCGTCCCGGCATGGTTCCAGGACGGCATCCGCTCGCCCTATCTCCTGTGGTTCGTGGTCATCCCGATGTTGGCGCCGCTCTACCTCGGGATCCGCTTCTCCCTGGTGGCCATGTCGATCGGACTCGTCGGGTTTTCGGTGCTCTACCTGCGCAGTTTAGACATTGCGGACAGCGCAATGGGCACCCCCGTCCCCGCTTTCTTCTACGTCTTCAATCTCGCGCTGGCTTCGATCTTCGGAGCCCTCGTCGGCATCGCCACGCGCCGGTCGAACATCCGGATTCGCCGGGATCTCGATTCCCTCGAAGAAGACCTGCGAGGGAAGGCGGCGGCTCTCGAGGAGTCGAGCGTGCGCCGCAAGGCGATCCTCGATTCTTCTCGGGTGGCGATCGTGAGCTGCGACGAACGCGGAGCGGTCACCGGCTTCAACCCCGCCGCCGTGGCGATCTTCGGCTACTCGCGCGACGAGGCGATGGGGCGCCCGGTGAAGGATCTGATCGTGTCGGAGAGCCTCCGGGAGAAACACGAAGCCGGCTTCGCTCGCTATCTGGAAACGGGAAGGGGGGTGATCCTGGGCCGGGCGCTGCCGCTGGTCGGGTGCTGTGCCGATGGAACCGAGATTCCGGTGGAGGTGATGGTCCAGAAGATCGATCTGCCCGGGGCCCCGCAGTTCACGGCCTTCATCCGCGACCTCAGGTCCCAGCGGCAATCGGAGGCGCTGCTTCGCCAGCGCGAGCAGCAGTTGCAGAAGGCCCGCCGTCTCGAGGACGTCGGTCGCCTTGCCGGCGGCGTCGCCCACGATTTCAACAACCTGCTCACCATCATCACGGGCTACAGCGAGACGATTGCCGATTCGGCCGCGGCGGATTCGACCATTCGAGAGGATGCCCTCGAGATCTCCAACGCCGCCGAGCGTGCGAGCGCGATCACCAACCAACTGCTGGCCTTCAGCCGGGCGCAGGTTCTCGAGCTGGGCGCCGTCGACCTCAGCCGGACGCTGCGCGATTTCGAGAGCACCCTGCGCGCCATCACTCCACCGGGCCTCGATTTCCGGGTGAGCCTCGAGAGTGCTCGCTGGCAGGTTCGCGCCGACGTGGGACAGTTCGAACGCCTGGTGATGAACCTCGTTCTCAACGCCTGCGATGCCCTCGAAACCGGGGGCCGCCTGGATCTTTCGCTTTCCTACGTCGACGAGCCGCGTCGGGTTGCCCAGCTCGTGCTGCGCGACGAGGGGGCGGGAATGGACGCCGAAACCCTCTCCCACGCTTTTGAACCCTTCTTTACCACCAAGGACGTGGGGAAGGGAACGGGCCTCGGTCTGGCCACGGTCTATGGAATTGTTCAGCAGTTCGAAGGCACGATCCAGATCGAGAGCGAGGCCGGGCAGGGGACCAGCGTCTCGGTGCAGCTCCCCGAATTCGTATCCGCAGCCCCGGGCGACGCGGCCATTGTGCGGCCAGAGGGCGGCCCGGCCCGCACCATCGTGGTGGTCGACGACGACCCCCAGGTGTGTGCCGTCGTGGCGGCTCGCTTGCGCCTGGACGCCTACCGGGTCCTGGAGGCGACCGATGGCGAAGAAGCCCTGCGGATCCTCGAGCGGGAGGGCTCTGAAGTCGATCTGGTGATCTCGGACCTGATCATGCCGATAAAAAGTGGCTCCGAGCTGGTGGCGGAGATCGCAGCCCAGCATCCGCGCGTCAAGTTCATCTTGATGTCCGGTTACCTGTCGAGCGAGGCGGCTGGCGTGGAAACCGGGGACCAGCAGACCGTCTTTCTGCGCAAGCCCGTGCGCATGGAAGAACTCTCCGAGACGGTTCGCGGTGTTCTCGCAGGCGCCGACTAGCTTCGTGCGGGGCCGCGCTGGGCGAGGGCGTCGAGCAGTGCGAGGGTGGGACTGAAGTCGTTCTCGACCAGGACGCCCTGGATTCCGAGCGCCTCCGCACCGCGGACGTTCTGGGGGTGGTCGTCGAAGAAGATTGCCTGCTCGGGGGGGATGCCGCCGAGTTCACGCAATGCTGTTTCGTAGATCGCGGCGCTGGGCTTGCGCACACCGATTTCGCTCGAATCGACGATCACCTCGAAGATCTCCGCGTGTGGGAGCATCGCCTTCCAGCGGTCGCGAATCTCGGCGATGTTGTTGGTCACGACGGCAGTTCGAAAACCGGCCTGCTGGATCGCGAGGGCGCGTTCCACCACCTCATTGCGAATGCCGCCGTCTTTTCCCATCCGGGCGAGGAGGGCAAAGGGATCGGATTTGGCACCCTTCGCCCTGCCCAGTTCGATGATCGCATCGCGGGCTTCGCCGATGGCGATCTCCCCGCGCTCGAGGCGGTGCCAGGCGTGGTCGGTGTCTTCGTCGAAGGGGCCGAAGACGATCTCGCTCATTTGGCCCGGTGCGAGCCCTTGTTCGGCGCCCGCGCGCTCGACTGCCGCGAAGGGCGACGCCGTAAAGACGCCACCGAAGTCGTAGAGGACGGCCCGGATCTCGGGCCGAGGCGCCTTCATGTCGCGGGGGGTTCTTCAGGCAGCACGGGGTGCCAATCGACCCCGTTCACGTGGCCGCCGCCGTCGACAAAGAGCGTGTTCCCGGTGACGTAGCGCGAATCGTCCGAGGCGAGGAAGAGCGCCGCGCCGCCGATGTCCTCTTCGGGGTCGCCCATGCGCCCCATCGGATGCTTCGAGAGGATCTCGCGCTCCATCTCGGGGTTCTGCTCCATCATGGCGACGTAGAGTTCGGTGGCCGCCGCCGGGCAGATCGCATTGCAAAGGACGCCGAAGCGCGCCCACTCGACAGCCGCGGTCCGCGTGAGTGTGCGCAGCGCTTCCTTCGCGACGTTGTAGGGCGAGGTGAAGAGGTGGGCGTTGACTCCGTTTAGCGAGCAGAGGTTGATGATGCGGCCGCCTCCCTGTCGCTTCATGTGGGGAAGCACGGCCTGCATCGACCAGAAATTTGCGAAGAAGCCCACCCGCAGCGCGGCTTCCATCTCTTCGGTGGTCTTCCACTCGAGGCGCCCCATTGCGGGCCCGGCCCAGGCGTTGTTCACGAGGATGTCGACCCGCCCGAAGGCCTCGATGGTCTTTTCGATTGCGCGATCGACCTGGGCCTTTTCGCCGACGTCGGTTTCGACGAAGAGCGCCCGCGCGCCCAATTCCTCGACTTCGGCGGCGGTCGTGCGGCCGGTGGCTGGATTTCGCTCGGCCACGACGATCGCGGCGCCCTCCCGCGCGAAACGTCGGGCGATTCCTCGACCGATCCCCCGACCGGACCCGGTGACGATTGCGACTTTCCCTTCGAGGCGACCCATTGGCTGGCTCCTGATCTCCGGTGTTGACGTCGGCGCGTGCCGGACAGAGAATCCCACTCAATCCGTCGGTTGGCTACTCGTCTGTTGGCCCCGTTTCCGGCGAGCGGAAGGGCGGGGCGAGCAGGGCCAGCCCGGGTGGAGGGAAAATGCAGCAACTCGAGGGCCGCGTTGCGGTGGTAACCGGTGGCGGTAGCGGGATCGGGGCCGCCCTCGCGCGAGTCTGCGGAGCCGCCGGCATGCGTGTCGCACTCGCTGACGTCGAGGCCGATGCCGTCGAGGGGGTCGCGGCCTCGATGCGCGACGTGGGTATGCAGGCGTTGTCGGCGGTCGTCGACGTGCGGCGACGCGAAGACCTCGAGCGGCTGGCCGAGCGCACCTACGCCGAGTTCGGTGCCTGCGATCTGCTCTGCAATAACGCCGGCGTGATGCTGAATCGACCGCTGCTGGAAACCTCGGCCGAAGACTGGGAGTGGACACTCTCGGTGAACCTCTGGGGTGTGATCCACGGGCTGGGGGTCTTCCTGCCGCGCATGAAGGAACAGCGGCGCGAGGGCCACGTGGTGAACGTGGCTTCGATCGCCGGGATCACGAACATCGGGGCGCTGGGCCTCGGGGCCTACAGCACCTCGAAGGCCGCGGTGGTGATGCTCTCGGAGTTCCTGCGAACCGAACTCGAGACCGGGGGAATCCCCATTGGGGTCTCGGTGGTCTGCCCCGGGGCGGTCGCCACCCGCATCGCCGAGAGCGAACGCAATCGACCGGAGGGTCTTGGCAGCGGGCCGACTGCGGCGCAGGCTGCGGCCGATCCGAACTCGGCCCAGGTGCCCGGCACCCAGACTCCGATTGAAGTCGCCGAGGCGATTCTCGAAGGCGTGCGCGAAAATCACGCCTTCATCCTCACCCACCCCGAAATGAAGGGCGGCGCCGAAGCGCGGTCCCGAAGGCTGCTTGGGGCCTTCGACGAAGCCGCTGCAAAGAGCAGCTGAAAGCAAGGACACCATGGCACTCGAAATTGGCGCAGTTTTTCCCACCTGCGAGATCGGCAGCGACCCGGCGGCGATTCGCGACTACGCCCAGGCCGCCGAGGCGCTCGGCTACTCGCACCTGATCACCTACGACCACGTTCTCGGCGCCGAGCATGCGGGTCGGGAGCCGAAGCTGATGGGGCCCTACACCGAAGGCGACGCCTTCCACGAGCCGATGGTGCTCTACGGCTTCCTGGCTGCCTGCACGAAGAAGCTGCAACTCGCCACGGGTGTGCTGATCCTGCCCCAGCGTCAGACAGCGCTGGTGGCGAAGCAGGCCGCGGAGTTGGCGCTGCTCTCCGAGGGGCGGTTCATCCTCGGCGTGGGGAGCGGTTGGAACTGGGTCGAGTACGAGGCCTTGAACGAAGACTACGCCTCCCGCGGCGCGCGCTTGAGTGAACAGGTCGAGGTGCTCCGCGAGCTGTGGTCGAAACCGCTCGTCGATTTCGAGGGTGACCATCACCGGATCGCTCGCGCCAACCTACTGCCGAGGCCGACGGCCGAGATTCCGATCTGGTTCGGTGGATTTTCGGAGCCTGCAATTCGGCGGGCCGCACGGCTGGGCGACGGGTTTCTCTTCGGACTGTCGTCCCCCCCGATGCAGCGGCTGTGCGAGACTCTGAACGAAGCCCTCGCCCAGAATGGCCGCGCGGAGGGCTTCGCGATCGATGCCATCACCCATTTCAGTGCGGGCCGGGACGGGTGGCGCTCGCAGGCCGAGACCTGGTCGGGCCTCGGCGCGACGCATTTTTCGGTGAACTCGATGGACACTGCCGCCAGCCTGCTGGGGAACCAGCCGGTCGGCTTCAAGGGAGTCGAAGACCACATCCGCGGGCTCGAGGACTTCATCGAAACGGTTCGGGACATCGGCTGAAACGCAGCGTCGGCCTCTTTAGCAGGCGACGGGAGGCGAGGAGCGAATGGGCGGAGCGAGTGCGGTCCATCCGAGAAGCGAGCGAGACGTCACGCACTGGCACCGCGAAGCCGACGTGGTGGTGGTGGGGCTCGGCTCGGCGGGCGTGTGCGCCGCGATCGAAGCCGCTGAAGCCGGCGCCGAGACGCTGGTGCTCGAAGCGGGTTGGCGCGGCGGCGGGACCACCGCCGAATCGACCGCGCAGATCTACCTCGGCGGGGGAACGCCACTGCAGGTGGCGTGCGGTGTCGACGACGATCCCGAGGAGATGTTCAAGTACTTGATGGCATCCTGTGGACCTCTGCCCGACGAGGCAAAGGTGCGGGCCTTCTGCGACGGCAGCGTGGCCCACTATCACTGGCTGCTGGAGCACGGCGTCGGCTTCGAAGAGGGCTTCGTGCCCTACGAGGTGAGTACGATGCCGACCGCCGGGGCGAGCCTCACCTACACGGGGAGCGAGCGCGCATTCCCCTACCGCGAGCTGGCGCGACCCGCGCCGCGCGGTCACACCGTGCTGCGTGACGGCGTTGGCTCCGGCGAGTACATGATGCAGGTATTGATCGAACGCCTCGAGGGCCTCGGGGCTTTGATCCAACCCGAGACGCGGAGTGAAACCCTGGTGGTGGACGACGACGGGCGGGTCGTGGGCGTGGTGTCACGCGCGGCCGGTTCCGAGTGCGTGGTGCGTGCCCGGCGCGGCGTCGTTCTAGCGACCGGGGGCTTCATCCAGAACCCGGAGATGCTGCGCTGGTATGCACCCGATGTGCTGCGCTGCGGGCGGCCGATCGCCGCGGCGACCAGCGACGACGGAAGCGGCATCCGCATGGGGATCGGCGTCGGCGGAGCCGCGGTGCGCATGGACGCGGCTTGCATCGTGCTCGGCTACGCCTACGCAAACCGCGACAACATCCGCGGCATCCTCGTGAACCAGAAGGGGCAGCGCTACGTCAACGAGGACCAGTACCAGAGCAACCACGGGGAGATCGCGCTGCGCCAACAGCAGGGGGAGGTCTATCTGCTGGTCGATGATGCGATCTATCAGCCGGCTCCCGACGACCCGGCCCTGGCCGGCGTTGTCTACCCGCTGCTCGCGGTGGGGGAGACCGTGGCGGAGGTCGAAGCCGAACTCGGGATGCCCGAGGGCGAATTGGTGCGCACGGTCGCGCAGTACAATCGCCACGCGGCCGAGGGCAGCGACCCGCTGTTTCAGAAGGAGGCGTGCTGGTTGCGAGCGCTCGACCAGCCGCCGTATGCCGCCCTCGACCTGAGGGTGGAGAGTTCGCCCTATTCGGTCTTCACGCTCGGTGGGCTCCACACCCGACCCGGGGGCGAGGTGCTCGACGCCGAAGGCGGGGTGGTGGCCGGGCTGTATGCCGCCGGGCGCACGGCGTCCGGGATTCCGGCGCAGGGCTACAACAGCGGGCTCTCCATCGCCGATTGCACCTTTGGCGGGCGCGCCGCGGGGCGGAGTGCCGCCGCGGCAGAAAACGCCGGAACGCAAACGGACTAGGCGGCGGATTCGGTTCCCGAGGACGACGCACCCTTCAACTTCTGGCTGATCATCACGAGCGCCAGGCCGCCGAAGACGAGGTCGATCCCGACGAGCAGGCCGAGCACCCAGGTCGACGCAGCGGGCCACTCGAAGCCGATCAGGATGCCAAGCGCCAGCGCCATTGCGCCTGAGAAGAGCATCCAGCCGACGCCGGGATGGCCGCGAAGCTGTACCGCGGCGATGCCCTTGAAGACGCCTTCGGCGACGAGGGCCGCGGAGAGGAGCAGCGTCAGCGTCATTTCCCCCGGTACCGGGTAGAGCAGCAGCAGGCCGCCAGTGAGTACGAAGATGGCGCCGAGTGCCACGTCGAGCAGGAAGCCCTGCCAGCGGTCGGGCCGAAAGGCGTGGAAGAGGTGCGCCAGGCCGCCGAAGAGCAGCAGGCAGCCGATGAAGGTCTCGACCGCAAAGCTGCCGAGTTGCGGCAGTGCAATCGAAACGCCGCCGAGGAGAATCAACAGGCAGCCGACGCCGGTGAGCGCCGGCGTGTACTTCTGCAGTTCTTCCGGGGAGGGGAGAGTGAACGGAGATTCGGGCATGCGGGGCGTCCTTCGCGGTGACCGGTGGTGGGCGTGTGTAGCGCGGAGGCGGGGTTCAGACCACGGTGGCGGCGCCGTCCGCCGCGATGATCTGGCCCGAGACATACGAGGCCGCGCCCGAGAGCAGGTGAACGATGAGCGACGCGATCTCGCCCGGCTGGGCAGCGCGCCCCATCGGGATCGACTTCGCGAGCTTCGCCTCGAATTCGGGGTTCTCGAGGGCGCCCCGCTGCATCGGTGTGTCGGTGAGGCCCGGGCAGACGCAGTTCGCGCGGATCCCCTCCGCGGCGCACTGCTTCGCGAGCAATCGTGTGAGCGAGATGACCCCGCCCTTGCTCGCGGTGTAGCCCGCCCCAAAGCCATGTCCGCGCAAGCCTGCGGTGGAGGCGACGGTGACGATCGATCCGGCGGGCCCGCCCGCGGCGGTCGAAGCCTGGAGGAGGGGCAAGGCGTGACGGATCGCGTGGAAGGTCCCGACCAAATTAATTTCGAGGACCGCGCGGAACGTCTCCGAGGTGGCTTCTGCGAGAGGCGTTGCGTCTTCGGCGTAGAAGACGCCGGCGCTCGTCACCAGCCCGTGGAGTCCGCCGAACCTCTCTGCCGCCGTTGCGAGGGCTGCTTCGACTTCGCCCTCCTCGCGGACGTCGACCTCAAAAGGCACGGCCTCTCGGGCTCCCGCCGAGAGCAGTTTCGTGCAGAGTTGTTCCGCTGCAACAACGTCGACATCGAGGACCGCGATCGCCGCACCCGAGGCAGCGAGTTGTTCGCAGCTGGCCGCGCCGATCCCGCTGCCCCCGCCAGTCACCGCAACGGCACGCTGGGCGAGGTCGCTCACAGGTCGTTGGGCCTCACGACCGCGTCCGAGCCGCCATCGACAAAGAGCACGGTGCCGTGCACGTAGCGCGCGTCGGCGCCGAGCAGGAAGGCGATGGCGCTGGCGAGTTCCTCGGGCGGGCCGCTGTGTCCGAGCGGGCAGGGGAGGGCCTTTACCTGGGGGCCGAGCACGCTGTCTGCGTGCAGTCGCTCGAGCATCGGCGTCTGGGTCGCGCCCGGGGCGACGGCGTTCAGCCGGATGCCGAGGGCCCCCCATTCCGGGGCGCGCTGCCGCACGGCCAGGGCGACGGCGTGCTTCGCGCTCACGTAGGCGGTGTTTCCATCGCAGTCGGCGATCGCGGCGCAGGCTGTGTCTTCGTCACCCGCGAGACAGGCCTCGACGAATTTCCCGACGACCAGTTCCTTGAAGACAGCGCCGACCGACGAAATCGCCACCGCCGCGGGCTCGCTGCCGGCTTCGAGCTGGCCCCGAAGCCCGTCCAACATGGCGATGGCACCGAAATAGTTTACGCGCGCGATGGCTACCGCGTCGTCGTAGGGGCCCAGGCCCGCCGCCGAGACCACGCCCTCGAGACGGCCGCCGGATTCGGCCCGGATCTTCTCTATGGCGGAGGCACGTCCGTCTGCGGTTCCGAGGTCTGCGACGACGTCGGCCGCATGGCGGTCGAGGCCGATGACCGAGTGGCCGTCTCGCATGAGTCTCGTGCGGGTGGCGGCTCCGATTCCCGAGGCGGCGCCTGTGACGACGTGGGTTCCCATGCTGTCTCCTCCTGCTGCGCGCGCAACGCTAGCACCGGGAGGCGTGGGGTTTTGGGGCCGTGCGGAGCCACCGGAGCGAGATAGGCTCCGGGGAGCGCCCCGGGTTCGGTTCGGGGAGAAGGAGGCACCCATGGAACTTTTCGGAAATCGATCCAGTCGCTGGCTCGGTGTGGTCGCGCTGGGCATCGCGGTCGCGGCGCCGGCGGTCGCCGAAGACCTCTGGAAATCTTTCGAATCGAAGAAGGGTCAATTCTCGGTGGAGATCCCCGGTGAGCCGATCCTCACCACGACGAAAAACAAATCCTTCGTCGGGACGATCACGAACCACATCTTCACGGTTCTCGACGAGGAGACCTTCCAGAAGTACACCATCGACTATTCCGAGGTGCCGAGTTTCGCCGTCGACTTTACGGGTGCCGACGTGATCATCGATCACGCAAAGGGAGCGCTGCTGAAGGAGACCCTCAGCAAGCCCACTTCTTTCGAGGAGATCACCGTCGCCGGTCAAAAGGGGAAGAAGCTGGTTTACCAGACACCGCCGGTGAAGGATCTTCCCGGACTGCGCGGCGAGGCGATCTTCATTCTGCGCGGTGATCGGCTCTACGTACTCGATGTGCAGGTTCCGTTGGAGGACAGCGGAGAGCGCGCGGGCCGCTTCCTCGGCAGCCTCGACTTCATAGACTGACCCGCCCCCCCCGGAAACGGGGACGAGCAAAACGGGGACGGGTTTTCTTTTTTTCCTTTTGGCCTTTTCAAGTGCTTGGGCAGCCGACGCGATCCCTCTACTTGAAAAGGACAAAAGGAAAAAAGAAAACCCGTCCCCGTTTTTCCGGCTTTCGCAGTCGACCCCGGTCGGGTATCCATTGGGCCGTGGTGAACTTCGGCCTGCGCTACGACCTCCGCTGCCCGGACTTCGCGGGAGTCACTTCCGAGACGCTCGCCCGGGTCGCGATCGAGCAGAGCGCCTGGGCGGACGAGCGCGGATTTCTGTCGGTGACCCTCTCCGAACACCACGGATCGCCCGACGCCTACCTGCCCTCGCCGATGGTGCTGGGGGCGGCGATTGCGGCGCGCACCCAGCGCATCCGCCTGGTGCTGGCGGCCTTGATCGCTCCGCTCCACGACCCCGTTCGCCTGGCCGAAGACATCGCGATGCTCGACGTAATTTCCGGCGGTCGCGTCATCCCGGTACTTTCCGCGGGCTACGTCGAGAGCGAGTTTCGCACCTTCGGAACCGAACTCTCCCAGCGGGCGGCGGTGATGGAAGGCATCGTGCCCTTCTTGAAGAAGGCCTTTAGCGGCGAAGCCTTCGAGCACCGGGGTGTATCGATTCGGGTGTTGCCGCGGCCGGTGCAGCGCCCCCACCCGCCCATCGTGCTTGGTGGCGCGTCCGCGGCTGCGGCGCGACGGGCGGCGCGCCACGCCGACCACTTCATTCCTTCACTCCAGAAATACTGGGATATCTATCGCGAAGAGCGCATCCGGCTCGGGCGCTCAGACCCCGGGCCGGGAATGCGCACCACCGGGAATGCGGTCTTCGTGGCGGAGGATCCCGACGCCGCCTGGGCGCGAATCGCTCCACACGCGATGCACGAGACCCGCGCCTACGCCGCCTGGGCGAAAGAGGCCGGGCTCGAGACGGGCTACGTCCACGCCGAGAGCGAGGCGGCTCTGCGGGAGCGAGGCGACTACCCGGTGCTGACGCCGGAGCAGTTGATCGAGCGGGCGCGCGGGCTTGGCGCGGGAACGACGGTGATGCTTCACCCGCTGGTCGGGGGGCTCGATCCCGATTTTTCCTGGGCGATGCTCGAGCTGTTCGAGAAGCGCGTCATGCCGGCGCTTCGCGAAGCGCCGACCCAGGGGGCGAGGGATGGCGTCTGACTCCACCGAGCGCATCCTCTCCGGCCGCAGCTGGGAGGATTTCTGCGACCGGCTGCGCGATGCCGGCGAAGTCGTTCTGCGCGACGCGACGCCGATGGATGCCTTCGACCGCGCCGAGGGCTACCGCTACCTGAGTCGCCTCACCCGGGTGGCGCTCGAATCGTATATCGAGGCCGCCGATCCGCGCGCGCCGGTGTTGCGCCGCCCCTCCCACGAAAGCGTGAAGATCGGGGCCGACAATCCCGACAACCACTACCAGAGCGCAGCGATTTCCGGAGCCTACGAATACCGGCTCTCGGGGACGCGCGGCACCGTCCACTACCTGGGCTTCGGGACCTACGCGGGCAACTACGGTTCCGACGCGCGAATGGGGCAGAGCGGTTACCTCGAAGCCGCCGACATCGAGATCGGCCCCGACGGCCGCTTCGAAGTGCACCTCTCGTGCGAGCCCCGACCGGGAAACTGGCTGCGGATGGAGCCCGACACCTCGTCGCTGATTGTGCGCCAGACCTATGAAGACCGTGCGGCGGAGACCATCGCGGACCTCGCGATCGAGCGGGTCGGCGCGCCCAACAGCCCCGATCCCGTCACCGCGGAGTTCGTCGACGAAGGCCTGCAAGCGGCGGCGAACTACGTCTTCGGCACGGCTTCGCTCTTTACCGATTGGGCCGAGTCCTTCGCGAGCCGGCCGAACGAGCTTCCGCTCTTCGATTCCGAGCGAGCGCGGGCGGCCCACGGCGACCCGAACATCGTTTACTACCACGGCTACTGGGAACTCGGAGAAGACGAGGCGCTGCTAGTCGAGGTGACCCCTCCGCGCTGCGAGTACTGGAATTTCCAGCTCAACAACTACTGGATGGAATCCCTCGACTACCGCTACCACCAGATCGCGCTGAACCATCACGGCGCCGCACTCGAGCCCGACGGAAGCGTGCGACTGGTGGTGAGCCATCGCGATCCGCACCATCCGAACTGGATCGAGACGGCCGGGCATCGGCGCGGGACGATGTGTTTGCGCTGGATTCGCGCCGAGTCGCAGCCGCAGCCCGCGACGCGCGTGGTGCCCTTCGACTCGCTCTGAGAAACGGTGAGAAACGGGGACGGGTTTTCTTTTTTTCCTTTTGTCCTTTTCCCGAAAAAGACAAAAGGAAAAAAAGAAAACCCGTCCCCGTTTCCTTCAGGGATCGACGAAACGACGCCGGTACGGCGCGAACCCCTCCTCGATGGCGACCCGTTCGAGGCCGAAGGTCTCGAGGCTGTACTCGTGGGGGGCGCGTTTCTCGCGGGCGTTCAGGACGAGCCATTCCTCCATCAAGGCCCGGGCCTCGGGGGCGAGTGGCACGCCCAGCCAGGCGTGGATGCGCTCGATTTCGCCGAGTGGGTCGCGGCCCACCGCGCGAAAGTCGCAATCGAGGAAGCGTTCTTCGGGCATCGAAGCGCGGAAGTCGAGAAACGTCTGGCTCGCTCCGCTCCAACGCGCGAAGGCCTGGCGTCCGACTTCGAGCGGGTCGGCGTCTTCGCTGCCCAGACCCCAGAGGGCGTAGGCCATCGAGGCAATGCTCGGCAGGGTCTCTACCGGATCGCGGTGGGTCTGGATCACCTTCGCCGAGGGGAAGGTCGCGAAAAGTTCTGCGCCAAAGCCGAGGTGAAAGGGCGCCTTGAGCACCCAGCGCTTTCGATGCGAGCCGGCTTCGCGCTTCTGCCATTGGAGAAATTTCAGCATCCGCTCGAGGTAGCGATAGGTCGGGAGCATGTCCTCGCGGGAGAGCCAGTCGATGTAGCTGGGCACGTTCATGAAGGCCTCGGGGACCCAGCTTCGGAAGGCGTGCTCGCAGAGCATGATCTCCTCGTCGGCGCCCTCGGCATCCCAGGGATGGATCGAGGCGAGTACCGGCTGGGTTTCGAGGATGGCATCGATTTCCGCGTGAGCGGCTGCGATGCGGGCGTCCTGGCTGCGCCAGCCGGGGTCGTCGGCCAACGGGGAGGGCCAACGTGCCTGCCACCAGAGCACCGAGTAGGCGTCCGGCGCGCAAGCCAGCAGGCGATGCAGCCGGGTGGTGCCGGTGCGTGCGAGGCCGACCACGAAGACCGGGTCCTGGATCTCTTCGTCGAGGATCTCGGGGTGCCGGTTCCAATGGTCCTGGGCGACGAGCCGGGTGCATAAGCTGCCGACCAGCCGCGCGCGCTGGGCCTGGCGCCCGGCGGCGGTGAGCCCGGCCTCGCGGTCGATCGAGGTGGCCAGCACCCGCAGACCCTCCTCGAAATCGGTACTGCCGAAATCGTCGAGCCCGGTTTCCGAGCGGGCGGCGGCCAGCAGCGAGTCGATGTCGAATGATTCGGTGCCCGTCACTCCGTGCTTCCGATCTGCGCCACCAGCTTTCCGGTAGTGCCGCCGCCTGCCAACCGGGAGAGTGCTTGCGGGATTTCTTCGAGTTCGAGCAGCCCGTCAATCGACGGTCGTACCAGGCCCTCGGCGTGCATTCGAATGAGATCGGCAGTGGCGGCGTCGAGAACCCCGGGGTTGAAGCTCGCATAGCGCGAAAAATGCACGCCCACGATCGAGTAGTTCTTCAGCAGTACATGGTTCGCCGGCGCTTCGGGGATTTTCCCGCTGGCGAAACCGATCACCAGCAGCCGTCCCTCGAAGGCGATGCACTTGCGCGAGCGCTCGAAGGTGTCGCCGCCCACCGGGTCAAAGATCAGATCTGCGCCGCGGCCTCCGGTTTCCCTTGCGACCACCGGGGCGAAGTCTTCGCGACGATGGTCGACCACCACGTCGGCCCCGAGTTCCGTGCAGCGCTTCGTCTTCGCCGGGCCGCCGGCGGTGGCGATCACCCGTGCCCCCGCGGCCTTTCCCAGTTGGATCGCAGCGGAGCCGACGCCGCCGGCGCCCGCGTGAACCAGGAGCCATTCTCCCTCGCGGAGGGCTCCGCGCCGGTGCAGGGCCACATGGGCCGTCTGGTAGGTGACGAGGAGCGCGGCGGCTTCGACGTCGCTCAGCGAATCGGGGATCGGGTAGGTCGTCACGTCCTCGGCCAGGGCTTCTTCGGCGAAGCCGCCGTGGGGCAGCGCGGCGAGGGCCATCACCCGCTGGCCTTTGCGCGCCCGCGCTGCCGGGCCCGCTGCGACGACGGTTCCCGCGACTTCCATTCCGGGGGTGAAGGGAAGTGCGGGCTTGACCTGGTAACGGCCGCGGCAGACGAGATCGTCGGCGAAGTTGAGTGCCGCCGCCGCCACGCGGATTCGCACCTGGCTGGGCCCGGGCTCGGGCGAAGGCACCGATGCGACTTGCAGGACGTCGACGGGGTCGCCGAGTTGAAAGACCTGCAGCGCGCGCATCGAAGATTCTCCCGGACAAAGGACCGAAGTGTAGCCTCTCGCGCGGAAGTTCCGCCGGGTCGCAGGCTCGGATGTCAGGAGGCCGCGGTTTTCCGTGCGGCCGGGCGCTCGTCGCGCACAAAGGCCAGCGAAGCAAGCGCGATCGTATTCAGGACCGCGAAGCAGGCGAAGGCCGGTGCGTAGCTTCCGGTGGCGTCGAAGACCGCCGCGGCGAAAAGCGGGCCGAGAATGCCCCCGGGCAGCAATGCCACCATCATCAGGCCATAGATCTCGGCCATGTACCGCAGACCGAAACAGAAGCTGACGATCAACGGGTAGACCACGTCGCGAGCGGCGGTGGCGAAGCCGTAGCTCGCGATGAACCAGGGCAGCCAGCTCGCGTTCGGAAGCCAGAGCAGAATCGCCGAACTCACGGCCACCAGCGCGAAATCGAGACCGATGCTCGCGCGCGGGGCGAGTCGATCGGCGAGCCAGCCGAGGGTGATCTTCGAGAAGAAGCCGAGGCCAATGGCCCACCCGAACCAGTTGCGAGCCTCGCTTGCAGGCATCCCGTGGTCGGTCAGGAAGAGCACCAGGTGCTCGAGCAGCGCCATGAAGTAGAAGAAGAACACGAAGAGGCCAAAGGCGAGGATCCAGAAGCTGCGGGTTCGCACGGCGGCGCGAGCATCGAGCGACTCGCGCGGGTCGCGGGGATCGTTGGGAGTCGCCTCCGATTCGGCGCGGGGAACGTCGCGAACCAGCCAGAGTGCCGCGGGAACCAGCACGGCGAAGGCCAGGAGACCCATTGCCAGGAATGCGAGTCGCCAGGATTCGACTTCCGCGACCGCCCCCGAAAATCTCGTCACGAGGAAGCCGCCGATGTTCGAGCCGGTGAATGCGATCCCGAGGGCCAGACCTCGGCGCCTTTGGAACCAGCGCGAGACCACATGGCTCACGCTGACGTCGCCGAGGCCCGCGACCGCGAGCCCCATCAGCAGCACGATCCCGTAGAGCTGCCAGAGCGAGTCGAAGCTCGAGAGCAGCACGAAGGCGACGCCGAGCAGGCCCGCGGCGCAGGCAAGAATTCGCCGCGACCCGAAGCGCACCGTCGCGGCGCCGACCAGTGGGCTGGCTAGCGCGATCACGAAGATCTGCGGCGCGCGCGCGCCGGAATAGGTGACGCGGCTCCAGTCGAGCTCAGTGAGGATGTCGCCTGCCAGCGCGCTCAGGGTGTAGCCGTAGCCGAGGCCCATCTGGCAGATGAGCACGCCGAGCAGCACGCCGAGGGCGCGGCGCCGGTGGACCGGATGGTTCATCGGCCGGGCAACTCGTTCAGCGGATCTGGATCTCGGTGCGCCGGTTCTGGCTCCGTCCCGCGCTCGTGGCGTTGGACGCCGTGGGATCGCTCTCGCCGTGGCCGCTTACAACGAGGCGCTTCGGGTCGAGCCCGATGCCGACGAGAAAGTCGCGTACGGCGCGAGCGCGCCGTTCCGAGAGCCTGCGGTTGTATTCTGCAGGGCCCGTCGAATCGGTGAAGCCATCGATCTGGATGCTCCTTTCGGGCTGAGTCTTCCAGTCGTCGGCGACGCCGCGCAGTCGGGCTTCGCCCTCAAAGGTGAGGGTTGCGCTGTCGAAGGCGAAGAGCAGCGGGTCGACGCCCGGCAACGCCGCGATCTCGACCTGCGGCGGCGCGGGGGCTGCGACTGTCGGCATGGTGTACGGATGCCGGCAGCGATAAAGGGGTTGGCTGCCGATCGGGAGCAGCCGCATTCCGGGGCCACCCCATTGCGCGCAGACGCCCGCGAGGTTGCGGTCGGCTTCGAGGTATTGGCTCGATTTGAGTGTCGGCAAAAGGCCCCCGGCGCAGCCCGCGAGGAAGGCGAGCGAGGCCAAAGCGAGTGCGAAGCGAGGGCCTCGGATGGAGAGGAAACTGGTGAAGGGTCGAAGCATGGCGGCTCTTTCTCCCGGCGAGGGGCGCAGCGCGAGTCACGCTGCGCGGCAATGGATCGGCGGGGGGTAGTCTCGGGGGGAGACCCCCGCGTCGTCAAGCGTAAAATGGCGCTCTAGGAGCGCTGCGCGTATTCTAACCGGGATGCGCGGACGTGATGCAGCGGGAGAGCGAGATACGG
>Ga0066376_10000943_pt1 | contig 28081 bp, 25 predicted proteins | sample Knorr_S15_td_Bot_FD_77009 | JGI IMG/M metagenome (GOLD analysis project Ga0066376, IMG submission 77009) | Marine microbial communities from Southern Atlantic Ocean transect - Knorr_S15_td_Bottom_ad_5009_LV_A | ecosystem: Environmental > Aquatic > Marine > Oceanic | place: Southern Atlantic... | reverse complement strand
CGGAATTTGAGCTCGGATTGTCAGGTAGCCAAGTCAATGCCACAGTATTATCCTAAGGAACCTCTGATTAAGTGGCTCGTCAGAACACTTTCATTAGAACACTTTCATTAGAACAAGGAAGAGGCGAGCGGAGTATGATCACGACTCTGACGCAGTTATGGCGGAAATAGTGATGCGGCATTCCGACCTTAATCAGACGTTCACTAGGTGCAGATGTCGCTACAGGACATGAAGAATCGCTTAAGGAGAGTGGCTCATGGCTCAAGTTGGTTTCGAAGAATGTTTAAAAATTCTTTTTGATAAGGAAGGTTCTGACCTCTACTCAGCACCGGGGCACCACCTTCCGCCAAATTTCACGGCACACTAAACCAGATATCCGACATACCCATGCTACCGGGAGAAATCGCTGTGATCGCCAATAGCGTCATGAGCGAGGACCAGATCGCCGCGTTCGAACATAACCCCGAATGTAACCTGGCCATCTCCCGTGAAGGCATGGGACGTTTTCGGGTGAACATCTTCAAGCAACGCAACGAGCACTCCATGGTAATTCGCCGCCTCGGCGACACACTGCCTAATCACAAAGAACTCGGTTTACCACCGGTGTTACCGAAACTCATTATGTCAAAGTTAGGCCTGATACTGTTTGTAGGCGGTGCAGGTTCCGGTAAATCAACTTCTATGGCTGCGCTCATCGATTTCAGGAACGAGAATTCGAAAGGTCACATTATTACCATTGAAGATCCAATTGAATTCACCCACCCCCACAAGGGCTGCATTGTTAATCAACGAGAAGTAGGGACCGATACCAACAGCTGGGAAGAAGCATTGGCCAACACACTCAGGCAGGCTCCGGACGTGATCCTGGTCGGGGAGATTCGACACCAGGAAACGATGGAACATGCATTGGCTTTTGCACAAACCGGCCATTTATGCCTGTCGACCCTGCACGCCAATAATGCCAACCAGGCCATGGACGACGATGAGGAGAATGCCCCGACCTAGGGAACGTCTGATTAAGAGGTTCCCTGGCCCAGCAAACCGTCAGTCAGGCCAGACTGTCAGCGAGAAGCTGATAAAAATTGGCAACAACTGGTAATGAGTAAGTTGATTTACGCGCGACGAATCTGACGGGACGATACAACCCTTGCTCGCCCAGGTTGATCAGGCTCGACTCAGGCACTTTCAACGTTCTTGCGACACCGATCGGCACCATTCCGTGGCCGAAGCCAGCAATAGCCATCTGCGCAACGCTAAAAAAAGACTCCAGGGAAACTTCCCTTCTTATCCCGAGTCGTTGCACTTCATCGCGAAAAGAACGCCATGCACCGGAATAGTCTTCAATGGTAATCACGCCCAGTTCGCCGCGTTTGGGGAAATCAATTGGCGTGAGCCCGGAAGGAATGATCACCATGGGTTCACGTGTCAGTACTTCCGATTGTAAATCAGTATCCAGGGTGTCAGAACCGGTACACACGCCTACCATAAATTCACCAGACCGGATTCGATCGAGTACAACTGGCGTTCGATGGGTATGAAAAATAAAATTCACTTCGGACATTTCTTTGCTGATCTTGTGGAACACTCCTGGACCCCAGGAAGAAAGAATGGCGTCAGAAACACCGATGACCAGTTCGCCTCGCGCACTGGTCACCTCGTCGATAAACAAATCCCGTAGTTCTGACAGCACCGGCGAGATCTTGTCCACCAGCCGCTGCCCATGTTGGGTCAATTCGACCCGCCTGCCCTTCTTTTGAATGAGCTTACGATCGTAATAGCGCTCTAGCGTTGATATGCGTTTACTGACCGCAGACTGAGTAATTCGAAGCTCGGTGCTTGCCTCCATCATCGTGCCGGTGCGAGCGAGTGTAAGCAGGGTTTCGAGATTCTCTATCATGCAAACTATTCCTATGTTGCATGTATTCTATTCCAACGATTCTCTTTTCTCACCTATAAAAGAACCGCACAATTGACCCATGGTTTTCCTGTTACTCATTTTAGCCACCCTGGCGACCAGCATTATCTCGGGAGTCCTGAGCATGGCGGGTGGCATGATTCTGATGGGTGTATTCATCTTTGTGCTGTCAGTTCCGGCAGCCATGGTGTTGCACGGTATCGCCCAGGCGTTTTCCAATGACTCCAGAGTCTGGCTATACAGAAAACACATCAAGTGGCGTGTACTAGGTCACTATGCTGTCGGCGCCCTGCTGGTTCTTGCTGCCTTTGCGACACTCGCCTTTGTGCCAGATATCGGTCTGGTGTTCATTCTGATTGGCAGTTTTCCCTTTCTGGCAATGATGCTGCCGAAGTCCATTGATTTAGACATGGAACGGGTTCCCGTTGCCTTTGGCTCTGGCATAGCGGTCACCACGGCGCAAATGCTGGCAGGCGCATCCGGCCCGGTGCTCGATCTATTCTATGTCCAGAGCAAGATGTCAAAGGAAGCCATTCTCGGCACCAAAGCTGTTACCCAGACTTTTGGACACATTCTGAAACTGCTGTACTACGCCGCCATCATGACCGTTGGCAGCAGTGAACTACCGATATGGGTTTCCCGGCGGTGGTGGCAGCCGCGATCATCGGTAACACTATCGGGGCTATGATCGTGGCAAAAATGTCCGATGACCAATTCCAACAGATTGGCCGAAAGGTTATTTTGGGTATTGGTGTTCTCTATATTGCCAAAGGCATTCTGGAACTGTTTTAGGGAACCTCTGATTAATCAGAGGTTTCTTAGGCCTCTGCCACGACGGGTTTAATAACAAACAACAGGTCCCCTTCATTAACCTGTTGCCCAGTAGCGATATTGATCCGCGTGATCTCATACTGATTCTGGGATGTGTACAACTCACCATCATCAACTGAAAAACATTTTAGATTTACCGGCGTGAACATCTTCATGGCTTCAAGCTGGCACAAGACGTCATCGGTTGAGATGACGTCACCGACGTTTACATATTCAGGCTCCGATGGTGACGGGGTTCTATAGAAAACACCCGTCGAGGGTGATAACACCTTCAGTTCATCGCTATCATCAATCCCAAGCATCTCAATATTGATGCTTGATCCGACCGAACCCGATGCTTCCTCAATTTCCCGGATCAGGGCCTCGCTATCAATACGTTGCAGGAACGTAGACAGATAGCCGGTATCGTATTTTCCATCGAGAAAGACATCGTCCTTGAGTATTCGCTTAATCAACGCAATGTTCGTACAGATTCCATTGATGACGACACTGTCAAGATATTCGGCCATCTTGCTAATCGCGTCGTTGCGATTTTTTCCGAAGCAGATAATCTGGATGATCAGGCTATCGTAAAAAGGTGACACCACCTTGCCTTCGCCAACCATTGAAATCAGTTGAATGTGGTCTTGTTCCGGCAGATCATATTTTGTGATTTCACCCGGCGTGGGTACGAATGACACCTTACCTTCCGCATCCAGCACGGCTTTTTCGGCGTTTACCCTGACTTCGAATCCGTATCCTTTCTCACGGAACTTCATGTCAGCAATAGAATCACCTGATGCAATCTGGAATTGCTTCTCGACAATATCTACGCCGGTAACAACCTCAGTCACGGGGTGTTCAACCTGCAAACGCGTATTCATCTCCATGAAATAAATAGCGTCATTAGGCAGGTCATAAATAAATTCAACAGTCCCTGCACCGGTGTAGTCAACAGCATCGGCGATTTTCTGCGCATAGAACAACACGGACTTTTTCAACTTTGCAGGCAACATTGTTGAACCGGATTCTTCCATTAATTTCTGGTTGTTCCGCTGCACACTGCAATCTCTGATACCAATCACTCTTGAGTTGCCGTGAGTGTCTCTTAACAGCTGCGCTTCGATATGGCGCAGACTGGTGACGAATTTTTCAATGTATAGATCACCGTTACCGAAAGCTGCTTTGGCTTCTGTCGTCACCTGGTGAAACAATCGATGCATCTGTTCCGGTCGTTCAACGACCTGGATACCCTTGCCGCCTCCACCATGAACAGCTTTGAGCAGTACCGGATAACCCACCTGCTCCGAAATCTCAGCCGCACGCTCGCTGGACTCCACAATGCCATGGCTGCCGGGAACCACCGGTACGTCATTACTCATGGTGGTATTGATCGCGTTCGATTTGTTGCCCATGGTTTCCATGGACATGACGCTCGGGCCAATAAAGTTGATGCCGTGCTGGCGCACCAGTCGGGCAAAGTTCGGATCCTCGGACAGGAACCCAATGCCAGGATGCAAGGAGTCAACTTTCTCTGCCTCTGCAATACTGATGACCGAGAGTGCATTTAAATAACTTTCATCGGAGGTATTGCCGCCGATACACACCAGCGAATGCTTCGGATCATCCTTGACCATATCTGCCGGAACAGATTCCATATCAGGATCGGACTGAATCAATACCACCTCATGACCCAGTGCTTTGGCCCTGCTGACCAGTTTAACGGCGGTACATCCTCGTGCGTGGATAAGTGTTTTCTTAATTGGCTTGATCAGGTCTTCTTCTTTTGGCTGATCACGAACTACCAATGGACCTGCCGCCTGTAGGCTGCCCGACATCACCCGATCAACAACCTGCTCAACGGTTTCTGTTGCCAGGGGAATGGTCGGATCAATTTTTCTTAGTTCCGCATCATGATGTTCAGAGAACGGTTGCTTCACCAGGCCAGCCATTGAGCCTTCTGTCATCGACAGGTAGTTACTGAGCATGCACTGATAGGGCAGATTGCGTTCCACGACGGCTTGCCCGGCAAATGGCATGCGAGCGCCGGATAAGTAGTAGGTTTGCACCAGAGGGTGAGTGACGAAACTCGCCTGGGCACCACCCGTGCAATGACCGAATCCAAACATGATAATGGGCAGGTCGTTATCCCTGATAAATCGGGTGATGCGATCATTCACCACCGCCATCGTAAAGAGCGCGGCAGCACCTTCTTTGGTCTGCATGCCCCCCGATGAGATAAAACAGATCACCGGTAACCTCTGCACCGCGCATTCAACCAGCAGATGGCAAATACGTGCGCAATCTGAACTATCAATCGAGCCTGCCTGAAAAGCGACGTTGGAAAACACCAATCCTGCTCGATAGCAGCCGGTTTCCGTTTTGAAGTCGCCGATGCCTGTCAGCAGGCCATGGGGCCGCACACCTGCCTTAAGGGCTGATTCGATTGACGGTCTGAAGGTGGGAAATGAGCAGGGATCTGCCGACATGAGCGACTCGCTCAACTCATCGAAATTCTCGACGTATTTCTCAATAAGCGATTCATAGGTAGTGTGCCTGGCTCGGTTTTCCTTGTTCAGAAACTCATTAAACAGCAGGTCTCGATAGGCAATCGTTAATCGGTTCCAAAAGTCCTTTCTGCGACCGATGCGTACCGGTTCAATCTTTCCTACAAATCGTTTTCCGGTTCTGCGCGAGGCATAGTATTCGGGTAGAATTTTTTCGAAGAAAAAGCTCAACACCACAAATAAAGTATCTGACTTGTCTTTGTGAACAACCCGGATCCATTCCTCGACGGATTTCAGAAAATTCGCACAACCTGAATGGCCTGCCAGTTCTTCCATCCATTCCGAGAAGGCTGCCTGGACTTCAATTTCTGTGTGACCTGAAAATGCTTCCAGTGCCAATACGTCCTGGATAGACTTTTCGAGCAAACCAGCGATGAAATCCCGCGGCATTGTTTTTGAATCGTTGGCTTCCCTTGCCATGGATACCAAATCAGTAATCATGTTGTCGTAGACATATTCAAACAGAATCAGATTTCGGCAGGTCGCTATAAAGTCTTCTCGAATATCCTCGTCCAATATGACATCAAGTATGTTTACATCCGGATTACGGCCGTCGGCACTTGTCTCGGTTTTTCTTTCGATATGAGACCAGAGGGTGTCTTCCAGCAGGCGGCGATTGAGCGCAACGAACGATGCCTCGGTACCAGTCGCCAATTCAGCCGTCATACTTGAAATATTCTGATCCGCCAGCAGCTCAACGTTATATAGAGATTCAGTTTCTAGTATCAAATTAAGTTCACTGACCAGTTGAGCGTTCAGAAACACAGCATTCTTTTCATCGATATACGAAAGGTCGAATAGCTTTTTCCCCGCAAAACTAAACCGCTGTTTTAAATCACCAAGAAATGGATCGCCGGTCTCCGACAGCGCCTTCAACAACGCTTTAACATCCCGGATATCATCAGTGCCCAGAAAGAAACTACTTGATTCGGTATCTCCCAGATGATGAATCAGTGCACTCAGGTTGTCTTCTGCGCTCGCTTTCCAACGATTGAACAGATGTAAACCTGACACCAGGCATATTTCTTTCCTGGCGCTGTCAAAATTCGCCTGTGGCTCCCCAAAAATAAACTGGGCAATTCGGCCTCTGTCTTCACTTAACGCTTCGCGCTTATCCTGGAAATTCTTCCACGCCTTACTAAGTGTATCTTCGTAAAGCACCTTGTCCGGGTCTTGCAACCAGCCTAGAAATGCTGTGCGTCTTTCCCGGTGGATTCGTTGGGACAGTTCGCCTTCGGGGACTTCTGCATCAGCCAGGCGACCGTACCGGGTCACCGTGGTGGTTTTTATACGTCTCCTGAGCCCAAGGTATCGCAGATATCTAAAGGCAACTCCGAACACATTGGGGTACTCAGTGGGCGATGTTCGGAGTTTAAGCGTTGAACTGGCGTGCACAGCCGCCATGGTCTCGCTCAAATTAAAATAGCGATTGATATTACGATGATAGTGCTCAAGCACTTCAGGATGTTCCGCTACAAATTTCTTGGTGGTGTCTTCGATTGAGGTAATACCTGAAACAATGACGTTCCTCAGGTTGGAAATGGTGCCATCTTCACCGGGGTCGTAGTCTATGATGCCATCGATATTTCCCTGCTGATAAAGCTCGTAGGAAGAAACACCAACAAACTTTGCACACTCCTGCCATGACAGATTGTAACGTCGCACAAGATTCGCGAGGCTTTTTGGATGAATGGTATTGAATACACCCGTTCGCAACGAAAGCAGCATGTTGCTTGCCGCCAGCGGAATTGCACCACCGGAATAACCCTGCCCGATGATAATGCCCAGGGTTGGCACATCAACATTGCACAACTCTGCAATTAGCCGGGAAATTGAATGCGCCTGATTGTTACCGTTAGCTTCCTCATAGGGGTCCGCTCCAGGCGTATCCATAAAGGTGACGATTGGCATTGACCTGACTGCATACTGACTGGCAATTATTGCTGCAGCATTGTGGTGTTCCGGCCCCCATACACCGGTCGCGTGTTCACGGTTCTGGGTGATGAAGCCTATCCGCCGCGTAGCACCATCGAAATCGAATTCCAGTTCCGCAGCGTAGAATGGTCCGTTTTCGACCACGTTATAAATTGGCACGTCGAGCGCATCAATGACAGCTTTGGCACCCGGACGAGTAGATTCTTCGGTGGGCGCAACCGTTGCCGCTATATAGGCATCAACCTCCATGTTACGAAGACCATCCACCGCAATCTCGATCTGTTGTTCCGTGAGCAAACCCTTGATAACGGCTGCTGGCTCTTTGCGCGGAAACAGGGAGAAGTCCTGCGCGAGGCTCTCTGCATTGAGATAAAGTTGATCAACGGATGTGGGTTGTTGCCCCATACTGCTCATGTTCCAAAAGGTGTGACGGAATCGGGCAAAATCAGCACCTACGTTGGGCATTTGCCGAAAAGCTAGACTACTTTAAAGCAGCGGTCCTTTCAATGAAATTGCTATCGATGTGGAGGCTAACTTTATGATTTTCGTCGGGTTTTTGAAACAGACTCCATCAAATTTCGGATAGCGGGATCTTGCCGATTCTGCCCTGCCACTCCCGGGGTCCGGTCTGGTGCACTGAAACACCCCGACTATCAACGGCAACAGTGACCGGCATATCTTCTACTACAAACTCGTGAATGGCTTCCATGCCCAGATCTTCGAAGGCAACAACTCGCGAACTGCGAATCGCTTTTGAGACAAGAAAGGCGGCGCCACCTACTGCCATCAGGTATACGGCCTTGTGTTTCTTGATCGCTTCGATGGCGACGGGGCCTCTTTCTGCCTTCCCAATCATGCCGAGAATGCCTATTTGTTCCAGCATCATCTCGGTAAAATCATCCATTCTGGTCGCAGTGGTCGGACCCGCAGGTCCCACCACTTCATCACCCACAGGATCAACGGGACCCACGTAGTAAATGAAACGGCCTTTTAGATCGACGCCATCGGGTAGACCTTGATCCCTGATCCTCTTGTGGGCTGCGTCTCTACCAGTCAACATTTTGCCTGATAAAAGCACAGTTTCACCAGGTTTCCAGGTTTGAACCTCTTGCGCTGTCACGGTATCCAGGTTGACCCGCCTTGAATTTGGACCCGCCTCCCAGGTGATATCGGGCCAGTCGTCCAAATCAGGCACTTCCATTTCTGCCGGACCGCTGCCATCCAATACAAAATGGATATGGCGGGTCGCCGCACAGTTCGGAATCAGGGCAACGGGCAGGGTCGCCGCGTGGGTCGGGTAATCCATGATCTTCACATCAAGCACCGTGGTCAGGCCACCTAATCCCTGTGCACCAATCCCCAGAGAATTGACCTTGTCAAAAATCTCCAGACGAAGTTCTTCAATGCGATTTGAAGGGCCTCTTTCCTGCAGATCATGGATGTCGATCGGGTCCATTAAGGATCGCTTGGCTAGGAGCATGGCTTTTTCCGCCGTACCCCCAATGCCAATTCCCAACATACCCGGTGGGCACCAACCTGCGCCCATGGTTGGCACGGTTTTCATCACCCAATCGACAATACTGTCTGTCGGATTGAGCATCACGAACCTTGCCTTGGCCTCGGAGCCACCTCCCTTCGCCGCGACATGAATATCGATTTTATCGCCAGGGACAAGCTCCGTGTAGATGACTGCCGGGGTGTTATCTTTGGTGTTAATTCTTTGACCCGCTGGATCTGCCAAAACCGAGGCCCGTAGCACATTGTCGCTAAGCCCATAGGCGCGCCGGACGCCTTCATTCACCATATCGTCCAATGAAACATCCGTCTCGAATCTGACATCCATCCCGACCGACATAAATACATTAACAATGCCTGTATCCTGACAGATAGGGCGATGGCCTTCGGCGCACATTCTTGAGTTAACCAGAATCTGCGCAATGGCATCACGAGCCGCCGGGGACTCTTCCTTTTCGTAAGCCTCGGCAAGCGCGGCAATGAAGTCAGGCGGATGATAGTAGGAAATGAACTGCAGAGAGTCCTGGATGCTCTGAATCAAATCTGCTTTGGTGACAACGCTCATGTGTCAATCCGCGTACATGTATCTTATGAGTGACTCGGCTACGCAAACCGGCTTCTCGCCGCCTTCGATTTCAACGGTCACTAGTCGTTTTACCTGAATGGTATTATCACCCTTCAGCTCCGCCGAGAGCAATTTGTGCCGCGCTCGGACTTTTGAGTTCACGGGAACTGGCGCCGGGAACCTGACTTTGTCCAGACCATAGTTTACTCCCATAAAGACCCCATCGAGCACTTCAGGTCGCAATGGCGGGATCGACCCACCCAGGTGGACAATCAGCGATAAAGTGAGGAATCCATGGGCAATGGTCACCTTGTAAGGCGACAATTCCGCTGCTTTCTCAGGGTCAATATGAATGAATTGATGATCAAGCGTAGCGTCAGCAAAAGTGTTGATTCGATCCTGGTCGACCTCAATCCATTCGCCCACACCTTCTTCCTGACCCTCGATTGCCTTGTATATCTCAAGAGCCGCAGCTGCTTTTTCTGACATGTCATCCTCACTATTCATTGCTAAAAAAAGAGGCGCAGGATAGCACATCCCCTTTCACGTTTTCGGCGGTTTCCTCGCAGCCCCAAACCCATTAGCATGTCGGTAACAGAGCGATATTCCCCATGAATGCGATCAAAAACTGCCTCCTGATTTGTGCCTCTGGCCTTGTTTTCATCGGTTTATGGCTGGCCCTTATTGCCCCCAGAGCGATACCGAACTACCAGCTTCCGAATGTCACTACGAATCCAGCTACGAATCCAGGGCCAGCGGTTTTCGCGGAGTACTGGATTTCACAAAATGAAACCCAGCAAGCCCATAGTGCCAACATCGCTATTGCATCGGGAATACCCGTTACACTCTGGTACGGTGGGACCGAAGAGGGCCACGCGGACGTCGCACTCTTTATGGCTACTTTCGATAATGGCTGGACAACACCCGTTGTCATCGCGGATCGCGCCAGTCTCGAGGCCGGGTTGAACCGATACATTCGTAAAATCGGCAATCCCAGCATTCACGCCTGGCCTGACGGTGGCCTGGGTGTATTTTTTGTTTCCGTTTCTGTCGGCGGCTGGGCCGCCAGCTCAATTAATTATATGGAAACACCCGATCTTGGTACTAGCTGGAGTCAACCCCGGCGCCTGGTGACTTCTCCCTTCCTGAATGTGAGCACCCTGGTTCGCGCGCCAGGGCTCCAGCTTGAAGGTGGTACGCTGCAACTACCGGTTTACCACGAATTTTTGGGTAAGTTTTCCGAAGTCCTGCATCTAAGCCGAAGCCAGGCTGTTTTGAACAAAACCCGTATTTCGAGAGGTACAGATTCACTACAACCCGCAATAGCCAGTATGAATCCAACGGATGCGCTCGCCATGTTGCGCTACGCGGGTGATCCACCCGGCCGGGTATTGACCTCCGAAACGAAAGACGCCGGTCTGCACTGGACGCAGCCCACCAAGACGGACCTGCCCAACCCGGGTTCAGCCGTTGCCTTGCTCAACCTGGGTGACGGCAAGCTGCTGTTGGCCCTGAACGATACCGAGGATGGCCGGCACAAACTCAGCCTGGCATTGCGCCATGGCTCCACCTGGCAGACCTTAAAAGTCATTGAGGAAGAAATCGATGATTCCAAGTCCCATGAATTCAAGTCCCACGAATTCGAGTTTTCGTACCCATCACTTGCCCTGGACCCTGAGGGTTTTATCCACCTGGTCTATACGTGGAATCAGCGCAGAATTAAGCACATTCGCTTCAACTATTCCTGGTTGATAGAAGATGAGCCCGGGCCTGATGGCCTGAAAACCGCCAACATGCGTATAATGCGCAGCTCGAAAGACGCATTCGAAGCTGACAATAAACTCATTTAAGCCGCTCATTGAGCGCCATTGCGCTCAATCATCCATTTGAAACGAACGAACAGGACAGGACCATGACCGAATCCGTATATATCGCCGGTGGCGCCAGAACACCCATGGGTGGCCTTCAGGGCTGTTTCAGCGATCTCACCGCTGTTGATCTGGGCAGCGCAGCGATTGCTGAAGCCATTACTCGAGCCAACCTGAAAGGAGATGACATCGAAGAGACTATTATGGGCTGTGTCCTGCCTAACGGCCTGCGCCAGGGACCGGCCAGACAGGCAGCGATGGATGCCGGGATTCCCGTTGAGTCCGGCGCAACGACCATTAACAAGCTATGCGGTTCGGGCATGAAAGCCGCCATGCTCGCCCATGATCTGATCAAGGCAGGCACCAATGACATCATGGTTGCCGGTGGTATGGAAAGCATGAGCAACTCACCCTATATGTTGCCAAAAGCGCGGGGTGGCATGCGTATGGGTCACGGTGAAATCCAGGATTCAATGTTTACTGATGCATTGGAAGATGCAAAAACCGGTCGGCTGATGGGTTCTTTTGCCCAGGAAGTTGCCGATAAGTATCAGTTGACCCGCGAAGACATGGACAAGTTTGCGATCGGTTCCCTGACAAAGGCCGTACAGGCTATCGAAGATGGCTCACTGAAAGACGAGACAGTCGCGATTACCGTTAAGAATCGCAAAGGCGAAGTTGTCGTCACCGATGACGAGCAACCCGGTAACGCAAGACCTGAAAAAATCCCTACGCTTAAGCCCGCTTTTAAACAGGACGGGACTGTCACTGCAGCCAACTCCAGTTCGATTTCTGATGGCGCATCAGCCCTGGTACTGGCCAGCGAATCTGCCATCAAGGAAAAAGATTTACAGCCTATGGCCAGGATTGTCGCTCACACAACCAACTCGCGACATCCCAGCGAATTTACCATCGCCCCGATCGGCGCCATTGAGAAATTGCTGGAGAAAACCGGCTGGGATAAAGATGATGTTGATCTATTTGAAATTAACGAAGCCTTCGCCATGGTGACAATGCTGGCCATCAACGAACTTGGTTTGGACCCTGATAAGGTCAATATTCATGGTGGTGCCTGCGCCCAGGGTCACCCAGTAGGTTCGACCGGGGCGCGCATTATCGTGAGTTTGATGTACGCATTGAAGAAGCTCGGCAAGAAACGCGGTATTGCAGCATTATGTATTGGCGGTGGTGAAGCCACAGCCATGGCAATCGAAATGGTGTGACACCATCTCCCTAGCGACATAGTGGGGTCAACAACGTACAATGGCTTCGATTCCAACCATGTAAAATTCAGGAGCAGATGTTTTGTCACGCCTGCCTGTCATTGTGGGCTTTGGCGGCATTAACCCCGCTGGCCGCAGCTCGTCTCATCACGGTTACCGGCGAATGGTCATCGACAGGCTCAGCGCAGGCGATCGAGACAGAACCTTCGCCGCCCTCGCGGCCGTGATGCAAAGGGAAGAATCAACTTCCGAAGAATCAAGGCAGTTCATGCTCGATCACACCTTGATTCGACGACTTGAAACCAATCTGTTCAACGCAAATTCAATTCCCCTACACAAAAAAGCTACACTCAAGGGTGGTGCAGCTGGTGAGCTAAGTTTTACGACCCGGCGAAATCATCTTCCAGATGATATCCCTGAATCCTGGTCGATTGTTGATGGCGGCGATGGAACAGTCAATGTCACCGTTGCTGGCGACCTGGAAGTCATGTTCAACGATACGCGTTCCTCACGGGTACTCGCTGCCGGTCAGCTACCCACGAATTTCGACCCGGAAAAACTCTACCAGAGCAGAAACCATCCCCGGGGACTGCAGCTGACGGTATACGGCGCTTCTGATGCTCTCAATTCACTGGGTATCAAGTGGGACCAGGTCCGACAAAAGGTCCCGCCCGACCAGATCTCCGTGTACGCCAGCAGCGCCATGGGGCAACTTGACACCAACGGTTCCGGCGGGCTCTTGCAGGCTGGTCTCATGGGCAAACGGGTCACTTCAAAAAATCTCGCTCTTGGGCTGGCAGAGATGACGGCAGATTTCGTCAACGCCTATATCATTGGCAACATTGGCACGACAGGCGCTAATATCGGTGCCTGCGCAACGTTCTTATACAACCTGCGCCAGGGTATTACCGACATTCGATCCGGGAAATCCAGAGCAGTTCTCGTCGGAGGCAGTGAAGCACCACTGACACCAGATGTTATTGAAGGTTACCGGACCATGGGCGCCCTCGCTGAAGATGAGGCACTCAACAAGATCGACGGGTTAAATGAGGGTGAAGCTGATCATCGTCGTGCCTGTCGACCCTTTGCAGAAAACTGCGGTTTCACACTGTCAGAAGGCTCACAATTTATTATCCTTTTTGATGATGAACTGGCACTGGAACTGGGTGCCAGCATCTACGGCGCCATAGCAGACGTGTTTATTAACGCCGACGGTTTCAAGAAATCTATTCCCGGTCCTGGTATCGGAAATTATGTCACCGTTGGCAAGGCCATGGGCGTGATTCGCTCCATTCTGGGCGAAGAGTCGCTGCAAAATCGATCCTATATGCAGGCACACGGTACCAGTACACCGCAAAACCGCGTGACCGAATCTCATATTTTCAATACGCTCGCTGGCTCCTTTGGTATCGACAGGTGGCCGGTTGCGGCCATCAAGGCCTATATTGGTCATTCACTTGCCTGTGCATCGGCTGATCAACTGATCGCCTCGCTCGGGGTCTGGCACGACGGAATCATTCCCGGCATCGTTACTTCTGAACAAATCGCGTCTGATGTTCATCGAAGCCATCTGGACTTCATTCTGCAACACCGTGAGATTAATCCCACTGATATGGATTCTGTTTTTATCAACTCCAAAGGATTTGGCGGCAACAACGCAACCGCGGCTGTACTTGGGCCCCATGTCGCCCTAAAAATGCTGGCCAAAAAACATGGCAAGCAGTCCATGAGCAATCACGGGAAGCTCAACGAAGCTGTTAGAGAAAAGACCTTGGCTTATGATGAATCAATGATCAAAGGTGAAAACTCTGCGATTTACAATTTTGGAGTGGGCGTCATAGAAGGCGAACAACTGACTATTTCCCGTGACAGCATAGCCATTCCCGGCCAGCCCAATGAGGTCAGCCTGCTTGTTCCCAATCCCTACGATGATATGGCCTGAAGCCATTCACAGTTACTGAAGCCATTCACCCACAGGCACAAATTGACTTGTCCGAAGCCCAAGAGAAGTACAACCAGGTTGCAGTGAAATACGCTGAAAAAGTCCACCAGGAAAAACTGGAAAATCAACATGATAGCCTTGAGCAAGCTTCTGTAGAAAAGTTATTCCCTGCGCACAACAGATCTGGTCTTGGTGTTTACCTTGAATATGAGCGCATGGGAAATACGCCCGTTACCGATGAGCTTCAGGACCGCGCCAATGAACTTGGTGTTCGTTTTGAACATCTCGGTAACCTCTGATTAATGTCGGTGTGCCGCATCACTTCTTCCGCGATGACCGCGTTGAACCCGTACTCATCCTCCGTGCGAGTTCGCCTTGTCCTCACGAAAAAATCCAATTAATCAAAGCTTCCCTAGGACTCACCCTCGGGACAGTGCTGCACAATATTAACCTGAAGCAGGCACAATCATCGAGGCTCATTCAATTCGTTTGAGACACATTATTGGCGCGAAAGGTCATATTTTTTCGGGACCAGAATCTGTCTGAAGAGGAACAGGTTGCGTTTGGGGGGAAATTTGGCGCGGCTGCGAAGGGTGACGATGAGTGGTGAGCGACCCGTATATTCGGGATCATAACAAATGGGGCTAGTCGATTTCTCTGGTGGCGCGGAACTCAATGTCTGGCCAACGTTCTTCGGTTAATGACATATTCACTGAACTGGGTGCGAGATAGGTCAAATGACCGCCGCCGTCCATGGCAAGATTGTTCTCTGCCTTGCGCCTGAATTCTGCCAGCATCTTGTCATCATCACACTGAATCCAGCGCGCCGTTGATACGCCGACAGATTCGTAGGCACAGTCAACTTTGTATTCGTCTTTCAATCGAAACGCGACCACATCAAATTGCAGCACACCCACCGCTCCGACAATAAGATCGTTATTGGTCAACGGCATAAACACCTGGGTTGCCCCTTCTTCGGAGAGTTGGGTTAAACCCTGCCTTAGCTGTTTACTTTTTAGCGGATCCTTTAACCGGACTCGTCGATACAATTCCGGCGCGAAATGTGGCACACCAATAAACTTCAAATTCTGGCCAACGGTGAAGGTATCGCCTATCTGGATGGTACCGTGGTTATGTAATCCGATAATGTCACCAGAGAAGGCTTCCTCTGCATGGGACCTTTCACCGGCAAGAAAGGTCACGGCATCTCCGACTCTGACATCCTTGCCAATTCTCACGTGACGCATCTTCATTCCCTGGGTGTACTGCCCCGAGCAGATACGCATGAAGGCAATTCGGTCCCGATGTTTCCGATCCATGTTTGCCTGTATTTTGAACACGAAGCCAGTAAACTCTTCACTCTTCGAATCCACTATGACTGAATTGGTCGCTCGCGGCTGTGGCGCTGGTGCATACTCAACAAACCCATCGAGCATCTGATTAACGCCAAAGTTCCGCAGGGCACTACCGAAATAAACGGGTGTCAACTCTCCGGCCAGATAGGCATCCCGATTAAATTCGTGGCTGGCGCCCTTCACCAACTCGATTTCATCCATCAGCTCTTCCAGGCTATCACCGAGAAATTCCCGTGCTTCTGCAGACTCTAGGCCTTTAATAATCCTTGCATCCGATGCGATATCAGCGTGACCCGGTTCGTAAACGTGAATTTCATCGTCATAAAGGTGATAGATACCCTTGAACCGCGAGGCCATGCCAATGGGCCAGGTGATAGGCGCGCATTGAATTTTTAATATGGCCTCAACCTCATCCATGATCTCAATGGGATCACGCACTTCACGGTCAAGTTTGTTAACGAATGTCAGTATGGGGGTATCGCGCAATCGACACACCTCCATCAATTTAATGGTGCGGTCTTCCACGCCTTTTGCCCCGTCAATGACCATTAACACTGAATCAACGGCAGTTAACGTACGATAAGTATCTTCGGAAAAGTCTTCGTGCCCGGGGGTGTCGAGCAAATTGATAATTCTTTCTTTATAGGGAAATTGCATGACCGACGTGGTGACACTGATACCACGCTGTTTTTCCATTTCCATCCAGTCCGACGCAGCATACCGGTTCGACTTTTTCGCCTTAACCGTACCGGCAAGTTGGATGGCCTTACCGAAGAGCAACAGCTTCTCAGTAATCGTTGTTTTACCGGCATCCGGGTGCGAGATAATCGCAAAGGTACGGCGTTTCTCGACCTCTTGCTCAATCATGGTTATCTGGGGGTGAACTAAAAAGGGCCGCAGTATACTTGAGTTAGCACCCTGGGAATATTTCTTTCTTCATCGAATAATTACAAAAGCTCTTTCGCCAGGATAAGTGCATCTTCGCGGCCAACATAGGCGGGATAGTAATTCTCCCGGACTCCCACTTCGTTGAAACCCAATTTCTCATAGAGTTGATAGGCAACCAGGTTGGAGGGCCGAACTTCAAGAAAAATGGTACTCGCTCCTCGATGACGCGCCCGCTCAACCAGGTGTTCAACCAGGCTTTTGCCAAAGCCATTACCGTGGCAATCGGGATGAACACAGACATTCAGCAAATGAGACTCCCCGGCCGCTACTGAAAGAATCCCATGGCCGACAATTTTGTCCCCATAAGTCAACAGCCAGCATTCCTGGCGATTGTCGAGGCAATCCAAAAATATCCCCTCACTCCACGGATGCGTATAGGCTCGTCTTTCATTGAGAAGGACTTCCGGCAGATCCACGACTCGCATTTTGCGGACTTCTTCACGCATCAGGCTAACCGCCATTGGTACAAGATTGCCATCAATTCGCGTTTCGCCGCACTCGAACCCATCAAGTCGCCCAGAGATGGAATCAGTAAAAAACTCTGCGAACCTATTGCACCCGGGGTCAGCACTGGCAAGTCGCGTAGTGGGTTGAAATATTCCCCGACGTCTTCACCAAAAACAACAACCCTCTGGGGCAACACCCTAAACTTCTGAGTCACAACCTCCCGCGCAGCAGCTATTGATTGATCAAAGTTACGGCTACTCAACATGGGCCATTGGAGTTGATGATATCGCGCCTCCTTCAATTCGCCACCCATTATTCCTGCGATGTCATCGCAAAAACGCCGCGGTAATTCAGCAGTTTTGCCCAGCGACAAACATAGTCCGATGGATCCATAGTGCAATAACGCCAGACGAAACTCTGGCACCTCTTGTTCTGTTTGCCTGTCTGCGGGAATAATTGCATCCGTCACGGCTCTTTTAACCGCCGCATTTTTTACCGACGCATTGCTGATCGACCGGTAAGTCGCTGGCGCAGCCCGATCGGGTTCACCCTGGGGCAATATGGGTTGCACCACTGCAAGGTCACCTGGCGCCTGCCGAATCGACCAGACGTCAATCCCCATCGCCTTTAAATATTGTTGCCTGGACAGCACGAAGAATTAGCCTCGAGTCAGATCAAGGGGTGTAGTTTATCACTAAGAGGATGTGCGGGCGGTCGAGCGAACGCGAAGCAGACAGCGCCAAATAAGGCACCAATGCCCAGAAAACTCAAGCCAATTTCGTAATTACCATGCAGGTCCGCCATGTAACCGGCAAATAGGGGGCCGATGGACATACCCAGCATCACAATAAGCGAAGAAAACCCCATAATTGTGCCAAAAGAGGACGGGCCAAAATAGTCTGCTCGCAAGGCCACCATCAAGGGACCTCGAATGCCCCAGGCTAGGCCGTGCAACAGCGCAAACAACAACACCATCCAAAGACTGGATGCAAATGCAATGAGAAGTAACGCTACCATATGAAACATCATGCAAAAGACGCAGATGATCTGTTTATTGAAACGATCACCAAGGTAGCCACCACAGAGCTGACCGACCATCTGAAAAGAAGTCATCAGCGCGACCACTAGCCCAGCCTCGGCCAGTGAATAGCCCAGATCTTCAATCAGGTGTGGTACCAGGTGCACCATGATGGCTGAAACCGTTAGCAGTGCGCAGGCATGGCCAAAGGAAATCAGCCAGAAACTGGACGTTCTCATTGCTTGCCGCGCCGTGAAGTCCTGGCCGGTTCGGAACGGGTTCTGCTGCTTTTCTTCCTCAGTACCATCGCCGCCATCCATCACCTCGCCGTGGTCCTGTGGTCTGTGCCTGACGAGACTGACCAAGGGTAAGCCAATAACCAACACCAGGACGCCAGAAAAAAATGCAGTTGTTCTCCAGCCAAATGCTTCGAGAAATAGAATGATGAGCGGGACCGACAGCCCGCCCAGCGAATAGCCTATTTGTGAAAACGCCACGGCTTTAGCTCGATGACGACCAAACCAGTTCACCAGGGAAACCATGACCGTCGCAAAACCACCGAGACTGGAACCCACAGCGATAAAGGCAAAAGTCAGGTAGAAGCCCAGAAGTGACTGGATTTGACTGAACAACATAAAGCCAATGCCGAAAATGACGACGCCAACGCTCAATACAATACGTGGGCCGTACCGGTCCGCGAGCCAGCCCTGCAGCGGGCCCAGGATACCGCTCTCTATTCTGGTCAGGGCGAAGGCACCGGCAACCAGCACCTTGCTCCAGCCAAACTCTTCCTGCAGCAACACGACATAGGCGCCGTAGGATTGCATCCACAAGAGTCCAGAGAGTAATTGCAATCCACCCGCGGCACCCACAATGTACCAGCCATAGAATACGTGGCCCGCAGGTCGCAGAACCGAATTGAATCGAGTGTAGAAATTCGTCACCAGGTCAGGCTGACTGTGTTTTGATCAACTGTCGCGCCGCGCCAAAAACCGGGATGACCAGCCATGCAGTTTCCATATCGCCCATTGCCAGATCAAAACAAGGAAGCATAAACTACGGGCAATCACCTTGACAGGATTGAGGCGCTCATTGCCGCGGCTGATCTTGCAATGTATAGCGTTAAAGACCATGGCAAGAACGGTTACAAGTTCTACGATCCAACTATGAACGAGGAGTCGAATGTACGTCTGACGACAGAGCGTGAACTACGCAAAACACTGACAACTGATGACATCAAAGTGTGCTATCAACCGCAAGTCGATAAGATCACTGAAAAACTAGTCGGCTTTGAGGCGCTTATTCGCTGGGAGCATCCTGAGAAAGGACTTATCTACCCCGGCGACTTCATTCCCATTGCGGAGGAAACGGGTCTTATTCTGGAGCTGGGTCGTTACGTTCTGGACCAGGCTTGTGCAGATGTACGCAGATGGCGGGATGGAGGAATGAAGCATCTTCGCGTTTCCATCAATTTCTCGGGGATGCAACTGGATCAGGATTGTTTCATCGATGAAATCAGGGATGCTCTGCAGAAACACAAACTGCCAGGCAGTTCCCTGGAAGTAGAAATCACCGAGAACGTCATTATGAATGGTATGTCCAGCGTCGTACGCAAACTCAGAGAACTCACCAAGATGGGAATCAAGATTGCCATAGACGACTTTGGTACCGGTTATTCCTCTCTTAGCTACCTTCAACAGTTCCCGATCAGCACCTTGAAAATAGACAAATCATTTATAAGTTCAATTGATGTTAACGAAAGCGCAACCAGTATTGTCGATGCGATCGTCGCGATGGCAAAAGGCTTGAAGTTGAACCTGATCGCGGAAGGCGTGGAAACAGATCTACAACTCAAATACCTGAAGCAACTGGGTTGTGAATCTATTCAGGGATATCTTTTCGGCAAGGCTGAGGGCGCAGAACGAACCAGAGAGATCCTGGATAGGATCGAGAATGGCGATGCTATAAGAGACCTGGCGATAGCCTGACAATCACCGAGGCTGCCCTTGCAGAAACGAGGTAACCCCATCGAAACCGTCGAACGAAAGCATTACGCCTTTTTGTGCTTCCTCACAATACTGAATGTCATGAATTTTGTGGACCGCCAGTTACTGGCAAGTTTCGCAAACTTTATTGTGCCTGATCTGGGGCTTTCCAATACTCAGTTCGGCTTGTTAACAGGTCTTGTTTTCATCACCTTCTATGCAGTGATGGGTTTGTTTATGGGCGCACTCGCAGACGTGGTTCACCGGCCTCGGCTTGTCGCTGCGGGCCTCGCGGTGTGGAGCCTGCTCACGGCGGCATCGGGCGCCGCAAAAGGATTCGTGAGCCTGGCGATACCAAGAATGTTTATCGGCGTTGGCGAATCTGTGCTAACGCCAACTTCTATGTCGATGCTGGCAGACAGATTTCCTCAGTCAAAGCTTGGCTTCGCCTCCGGGTTTTACTATATGGGAGTCCCTATCGGTGTAGGGGTGAGTTTATTAATTGCTGGCTATCTCGGACCTGCAATCGGTTGGCGTAATTGCTTTTACGCTCTCGGGGTTATCGGCGTAGTTCTCTCTATCTGCATGCTGTTCGTGAAAGAAACCCCTAGAAAGCACCTGAAAGAGACCAGCGGTCATACCACAAGGCCAGCTTTTAAGAGTATGGCTAAATCCCTGTTGCAGGTCCTCAAATTTTCTCCAGCGCTCACACTTACGATGGCGGGTGGTGTTGCCACTCACTTCATTCTGGGCGCCGCTGCATTTGACCAGCTTTGGTACGTCCAGGAGCGCGGTTTCGAACGTGCTCATATTGCCCAAATGACAGGATGGGTGGGCGTCGCGGGTGGTGTACTGGGTAATATATTTGGCGGGTTAGGCAGCGACTGGTGGCAAAAAAACAGGCAGAGCGGTCGCCCGATGTTCCTGGTCATCATTATGTTGTTCCTGGTCCCTGTTGGATTCGCTTACCGACTGGTTGACCCGGATTCATGGTTTTTCTGGTTCGCTATCTTTTGTGGGTACTTTCAGTTGGGGAGCTTTTACGGCCCCACCTTCTCGACCGTACAGGAACTCACTCCACCACAATTGCGATCCACCGTTGTTGCTTTCTATCTGTTAACGTTGAATCTTATCGGACTCGCCGTGGGGATAACTTTCTCCGGCATTATGATTGATTACCTGATCGCTGAAGGCGTGGACGAGCCGTTCACCAAAACCCTGCTGGTATTCACTGCGCTATCGGCAACTGCTATTCCGTTATTTTATTTCGCAGCCAAACGTTTCCACTCGGACCAGGACAGATTATACAAAGCGATCGATGCTGGTCACTTTAAACTCTGAAGTAAGCTCTGATTAATGTCGGAGTGACCCATCACTTTTTTCGTGAGGACAAGGCGAACTCTTAGAGCTGCTTGGCCCTACCGAGCCACTTGTGCATTGACTGCTGCATACGCCAGATTTTCGCAGGCTGATACAGAGACTCCCTCATGTAGCTGTCCGGCTGAACCAGTTTCCGGATTCGGAGACTACAATCCAGATTTTTGCAGACAATATTTCCCAATGTATGTCTACCTTCACTACCTCTCACCGGAACAGTAAACATGGCAGTCCCATTGGTTTTGTGCACATGATGACACCATGAACACATTTCCATCCTGCGTTTACGCGACGAACGGGTCGACCGGCTAAGACGAATTCCCCTTAGCTGACCCGAGGTTGGCGATTGCAATACGACAAAACCCAAATGTCCGGATGGATGAATCCATCCGAGATAATCCAGTTCATGCCACTGCTTTCCGGAAAGTTCGGGAACATGCAATTCTTCGTTTCCCTCGAAAGACGCGACAACCTGTTCCCGTTCAAGTACGTACATACAGAAACGATAACATCCTCACTGACCTGGTGCACTCCATGCCCATCTATCTTGCCCGGACTTTTTCTGTTCTGATAAATCATGGACAATAAAATGACATCCAATGATCGGCTGGTTCCGTTTCGCAGTAAGTTTGCATTTGGTGTTGGGCAATATGCTGAAGGATTAAAAAACACCGCGTTTTCCCTGTTCATTCTTTTTTACTATAACCAGGTCCTGGGACTCTCCGGCACGCTTGCCGGAATGGCGTTGTTTGTTGCCCTGCTGTTCGATGCTGTTAGTGACCCACTGGCCGGTTCTTTATCGGACAATCTGAAATCAAGGCTCGGACGCAGACATCCTTTCATGTATGCCTCAGCCATACCGCTGGCGCTGGCATTCATTGGCCTTTTCTCACCGCCTGAATCTCTCGGTGAAATAGGGCTGTTTTTCTGGCTGACAGTGTTCGCTATCCTGACCCGCGCCGCGATGACGCTTTACCATGTTCCACATTTAGCGCTTGGCGCTGAACTGACAGAAAACTTCCAGGAAAGAACCCGTATTGTCGCCTACCGACAATTTTTTGGCACCTTGGGAAGTGCCTCGGCCGTCGTGATCGGACTCGGTTACTTTTTCGCCGACGAAAACGGCGGCAGGCTTAGCGTTGAGAACTACACGCCCTATGCTATTACACTTGGCATTCTCATGGTCATAACGATCTGGTATTCCGCATGGGGCACCCAGCGGGAAATACCCTATCTCTCGGTGCCCCCGGACAAGCCGAAAATGGGCGTCGCCCAACGACTTATTAAAGAAGCAAGTGAAGCTTTTACTAATCGATCCTTCCGCTGGCTTTTCTTTGGAGTACTCATTGTCTTTATTATGTCCGGTGTAAACACCGCACTGGACCTCTATATGTTCCAGTATTTCTGGGAGCTTTCCGGCCGTGAGATGTTGTGGCTGCAAGTGACCTATATGGTGGGACTGATATCGGGTGTGTTCCTGACATCCACGTTGCATAAATATAAAGACAAGAAATTCGGAGTCATCCTCGGTACCGGCGCCTGGGCAGTTTTTCAGGTGTTGCCCGTCATGCTTCGATTGCTGGATTTATTGCCGGAAAACGGTACCGCCCAGCTCCTCTACACGCTCATCACCATGAAGTTCATTCAGGGTATTCTCTTGCAGCAAGCCTTTGTTTCTTTTGGTTCAATGATGGCTGATGTTGCCGATGAACATGAATATGAGACGGGGGTCAGGCAGGAAGGCATTTTTTTCGGTGCGATCGCCTTCTCTGCAAAAGCCACGTCAGGTTTTGGTAACTTTATTGGAGGAATCGGGCTGGACGTTATCTCCTGGCCCCGGGGGCAAGGTATTCAAACCGCAGCAGATATACCACCAGAAACGCTGATGAATCTTGGGATACTTTATGGCCCAACTGTATCGGCCTTTGCGATCATCTCGTTGTGGTGTTACTCGCACTACAAACTCACCAAAGAGCGCCATGCGGAAATATTGGCCGTGTTGCATGAACGGCGTGCTGCCAGGTCATCTGACCCGCCAATCATTCCAGAATAGATGTTATCTTCGATGAGCGGAAAAAAGACTGGGGTTTCTCAACTGTCTGATCAGGTTGTTTTCATCACCGGCAGTGCAGTCGGTATCGGCCGGGGCATTGCGACAAGTTATGGCAAAGAAGGCGCGACGGTCATTGCCGTGGATATCAACCAGCAGGGAACCAAACATCATCAATATTCTCCCCGACCACGTCAGGCCCGGTCATTACTTAACAGGCGGTCCAGCCACGGGTTATGACTGCGCCAAATTTTCCTTATGGCGTCTGACAGAAAACTGGGCAGATGAACTCAAAGACAGTGGCATCAGGGTAAATGGTCTGTGCTTCGGCGCGACGGACACGCCAATGCTTCGCGAATTTGCACCGCACATGATTAAAAATGGCATGATCGTTGAAGACCTGATCACGGCGATTAGAAATGTAATCGCCCAGGGCCCTGACGGAGAATCCGGGCAGTCCTACGAATTTGGTATGGGACCCACCCCTCGCGAAACCAGCCTGAAAGAAATCGCGGCTATCAGAAAATAATCGTCAGGAATCCTTTTCCATCTGGGACTGCAGATAATTTTGCAGGCCGGTTTCATTGATCAGGCTCATCTGGGTTTCAAGCCAATCAACGTGTTCTTCTTCACTGTCGAGGATTTTCTCAAACAGCTCGCGGCTTATATAGTCAGATACACTTTCAGCATAGGCTATCGCCTCACGCAATAGGGGAATCGCGATCATCTCCTGTTCCAGATCGCAGTTCAGCATCTCTTCAACGGTCTCGCCAATCAGCAGCTTTCCAAGATCCTGTAGGTTTGGCAGCCCATCAAGAAACAACACCCGCTCCATCAACCAGTCTGCATGCTCCATTTCTTCAATGGATTCCTGTTTTTCTTTTTGAGCGAGCTTCAATAAGCCACGGTCTTCGAGAATCTTTGCATGCAGGAAGTACTGATTGATAACGGTCAGCTCATTCTTCAGGACTTTGTTCAGATACTCGATAATCTTGGGATCCTGCGGCTTCATACTCAATCTCCGGATGTGACTAATGGGCTAATGTTAACCCTTCCCAGCGGATAATCATATTAAATCTTTATAAATCAATGACTTGAGAATAATTTGCATTCGCAAGTGACAGTGTAAATAAACTTGATATTACGAATCATTCTCATTTACAATTAGCCTCATGATTATCTGTATCTGCAAGAATGTAAACAGCCGCCAGCTACGGGAATGCTTGCAACGGGGCATGTCCCTGGACGACATTACGGAAGAGATGGGATTGGGCACAGGCTGCGGTCGCTGCATGGAATATGCGTGCACACTGGTCGAAAAAGAATCGTCCATGATTGCCCGGGAACGACCCGCTGCCTAGCGCACCCGCGTTTGAATAGTCCAGACGAGTTCGCACTCCTCCCTCTGTACAGTCGCTACTTTCATTTCACGGTAAGCCGAAAGTGCGCCTATCCATAGCTCGATCCAGCAGTCTAAAACAAGGTCGCGCTGTTCACCGTCCAACCCATGCACAATACGCAGACCACGCTGGGTAACTTTCACAGCAGCGCGATCATCAACACCCTCGACCTGTTCAACGGTGACTTCATCTCCCATACCAGTAAACATTTTCGACAGGTAATCGGCGCCGCTGGACAGGCCGCCATCGTCAGTGCCAATGATAAGCCTGGTTTCATTCATATATTGCAAACCAATTAACCGCGCCGCTCTACCTGCCAGGGATTTGCACTCCTGCGAACCAACGGTCGCACTCAATTCAATCAATCCGTTTCGAATGTAGTCAATCGCATAGTTTCGATTCGCCTTTTGCAGACGCTCGTCATTCCATTGATCATTGGGGAGCCCAGGCTGATTTTCCGGATTAAAAACAGGAGGTAGTTCACCCCTGGCAAACTGTAGCCTCTCTTCTTCGAGCAGTTCGTGATCGTATTCTTTGAAATATCCACAAAAGCCAAATTCCCCCGTCATGTCTTCGGATACACACACAAAACCCAATCGGGGGTTTTTCAGGGAAACACCGTTGTGTGCATACCAGCCTTCGAGGAAACCTCTGCTAACAGACACCGGAATGCCGCAGATAGTGGGGCCATCATACATCCAGCGTGGATAACGAAACCGAACCCAGGCTTTTCTGTCACTTTCATACATGTACTCAACAGGCACGCCGCCAACACTATTGGACATAACGTGATACTGGGCGCAGGCGACCGCATCGGGTAAATCAGTCAGGCCGAGCTTAGCGAAGCCCGGCAGAAACTTATCCAGATGTTGACGACGAAACAGGCGGAACATCCAATCGCCGACAATGTCCGCATGCTTGTTGGATGAGACCATGAGTTGTAATCCAAGCAAAAACGCGTGATGGATCCGTGCCTGTGCATCAATATTGAGAGATTCCTGATTCATTTGCGCCCGCTCATCGCGTGGATTCAGGTGACCATCCTAACGCATGATTCCAACAGGTGCGCGAGCGGGCCTTCATCCAAAAGCCGCCATAAGCTACCTGTTTGTCCAGGGCAGTTGCACGGACCCAATCACGGGTAAAACGGGTTACACTATATTCAATAAACGCCCCCTGAGTCTGAGGACATCCCATGCGCTGCCTATTTGCTCTTTTCCTCATGTGTTCGATGGTGACAAACGCCTCTGCCGAAAGCTCACCCGAAGCTACCCTGGACAAATACTTCGACATATTGCAGGGACAGGATTTCAAAGGAATTTCCGCGCTAATGGATTCAACCAGCATGGCAAATCTAAAAACAATCATGGGCGATGCGATGCGCTATCAAGCCAATCACGGTGTCTACCGTCTGCAAAGAAGAATCTTCGGGAAAAAGGTTTCCATGAGTCAGGTAAAGGCAACGTCTGCCGAGTTTTATCTCAACAGCCTGGCCAGTGAAATACTCAACGCCGCAAAGACCCAGCGCCTGGTCGTCGACAATATAGCCGTTCTTGGCAGAGTCGATGATGGAGAAAACATCGTCCATATAGTGGCAAGACTCACCATGTCTCAGGACAACAAGGAAGGCACCGACGTGTTGGTCTATACCCTGATCAGGGAAGACGATGACTGGCGACTGAAATTTCCAATCACGATTAAGCAAATGCTGACCGTTATTGAAACAACTGCTAGAAAAATTCGATAATACTTCCGGTCAGGGTTGAAGGCCGTGTTCAAACCCAATTTCAGTCAGACCGCTGCCCGTCTCAATGTTGATGACGGCGATCTTTGGCAAATTCACACAGACGCCATGACACGTAATGCAGCGGGTGATGACATTATTATTATGTCTGTCGGTGACCCGGACCTGCCCACGATAGACCCAATTATTGAACACGCCGTTACCAGCCTTTACCGCGGCCGGACCCATTACTCACCGGGAATGGGCGAGTTGAATCTAAGAGAAAAAATCGCAGCTATCGAGACAGATGCCAGCGGTAAAATGACCTCAGCAGATCAAGTGATTATTTTCCCAGGAGCAACCAACGCCGTATTCACAACCCTTTCTTGTTTACTCGATACTGAAAGTGAAATGATTATTACCGAACCCACCTACGTGGGTTATCAGGGTATTTTCAATGCCATTGGCAGTTGCATTGTTAGTGTTCCCAGCATCGCCCAGCAGGGTTTCAAGCTTGATCTAAAGGCAATCGAAGCGGCCGTTACCCCAGCAACGCGAGTTTTGCTTTTGAATACACCAGGTAACCCATCGGGTAACGTGGTCTCGGCTGAAGAACTTCAGCACCTTGCAAACTTTACCCTTGAACGAGATATCTGGCTGGTATGCGATGAGGTTTATTCAATGCTGTCCTTTGACAAGGCCCACATCTCGGCACGGCGCGCGGCCGACAAACTGGATAACGTCATCATCATCGATGGCCTATCAAAGTCCCATGCCATGACGGGCTGGCGACTCGGCTGGGTGGTTGCGTCAGAGAGCGTGATCGAACCTCTTCTGAATTTCACTTCAGCCACCGTTTTTGGATGTAGCCAGTTTATTCAGGATGCCGCTGCCTTCGCCCTTGAAAACGACGCTACCTACATCGCATCAGTTCGAGAAGAGTATCGAGCGCGACGTGACTATGCATTGCAACGTATCGATCGAATCAAGGGCATCAGTTGTCACCGCCCTGACGCAGGAATGTTTCTTTTACCGGACGTTTCCAGGATAGCCCAGGACGGCTACTCCTTTGCAAGACAGCTATTGGATGAGGCAAGGGTGTCAGTGTTACCCGGTGCTGGCTTCGGGGAGCAAACTAAAAATTATGTACGTTTATCGCTTACCCACGATTTGAAAACCCTTGGGGTGGCCTTCGATCGCCTGGAAGAATTTGTTCAGTAAATCAGTGCCTAGTGAATCAGTGCCTAGTGAATCAGTGTCTGGCCACGGCCAGCCAGGCGGCAATGGCACAATACTTTTCTTCTTGCCTCCAGGGCGATTACACAGAAGAACCAACTCACGATGCCGACACTGGTTATCTTCATGTGAGTTTCAATCGCGAAAATCCAACAACCCTTATGCGGGATTTTGTGATAGCGGATGATTTTGACGGCCCAGG
>Ga0066376_10000942_pt1 | contig 28105 bp, 19 predicted proteins | sample Knorr_S15_td_Bot_FD_77009 | JGI IMG/M metagenome (GOLD analysis project Ga0066376, IMG submission 77009) | Marine microbial communities from Southern Atlantic Ocean transect - Knorr_S15_td_Bottom_ad_5009_LV_A | ecosystem: Environmental > Aquatic > Marine > Oceanic | place: Southern Atlantic... | reverse complement strand
GTCAAAGATGGGATATTACAGGGACCTGAAGGACCACTCACGTCCGAATACATCAAACGGCTCCTGCACATCCACCTGCTGGAACGGGACTGCATCGCCCAGCATACCATCGTGGCCGGCGGTATCCAGGGGTGTGACCCGCATAACGCCGGCTCCGGACCGCTGCCGGCGAATGCGCCGATCATTCTGGATGTGTTTCCCAAATCCATGAAAACCGGCTATTTCGCCGACATCACCCGCACGGTCATCAAAGGACCCGCACCGGATGTGTTCAAACGGATGTATGACACGGTTCTGGAAGGACAGGAACAGGTCTTTTCCCGGCTCAAGGCAGGTATCGACGGCAAGGAAATTCATGAAGCAGTTGAAAATCTGTTCACCAGCAGGGGATATGAAACCGGTGAGAAAAACGGACGTATGCAGGGGTTTTTTCATGGGACCGGTCATGGCTTCGGCCTGGAGATCCACGAACCCCCCCGCATATCTAAAAACACGGACCTCCTTCAGGCGGGCCATATCGTTACAAATGAGCCTGGCCTCTACTACCCCGAACTCGGCGGCGGTATTCGTATTGAGGACAATACCTTCGTCACAGAAGAAGGCTATGTGAACTTGACGCAAATAGAGAAAATGTTTGAGGTTTGATGATCGTTCTAGGCGACACAACAGAGCGCTAAACATATACAAAGGATACCGCTACCTTATAATATAGGGGCCCCAGCCACCGCGTCGTTGCAACGGCGCGCATCGGGAATTGTCGCAATGAGTAATCATGGGATTTGCTTGCATAAAAAACCGGGCGCCTCAAATGAGACGCCCGGGTCACTTGAAGGGGTACGTCATCTGATCAGATCAGACGACGCACCCCCCTTGTGAATGGTTCATCTATTGTCCTCCTTTCATTTCTATGCACCCTGTTTCGCGAGAACATGGCGCGGTCAAAAGCCGATTAATCAGCAAGCCGGAGATGATCCGGCGTCAAACCCCCGTGTTAAGGGGGATCCATATCAAAACAAAAATATAAGATAATGGTAAAAGGTAGTATATCATTAAAGAATACGAACGGTTTTCTAAAAGCAAGGATTTCGTTTCAGCACATATGATATTTAAAAATCTGCTTTATTTCTCAGATGATTCGCAGATGGGATGACTCCCTCCGGGAGCGCATCGGTCACTTCGTGATTCACAGATTCGCTGATTCGCCGTTTCGTCCTTCACCTGTCCCCCAGGCCTCCGAAATCCCCCAAAGTAATCTTCATCTGTTGATCTGGGGACCAGACGGTTCTTGTGGTTTCGAACTGATCCATCTGTCTAAACCAATCATCCTGATGCAAACCAAGAAGGTAGGTCCTCTGGTCGGATTCCTGAACTGCTTCTGATTCGGTTTCTTTCAGCAAGGATTTCAGTCCACATTTCTCGAAACATCGTAACGCTGGACCATGGGAGTGATGATTGTTGAATTATGAATTATGATTTAATTAAAACTCAAACATTAATATGCTAAAATAACACCATCATGTATTCCTCTTTTCAATCATAATTCATAAATCATCATTTAACAATTCTCTCCCTCACTTTCCTTCCAGCAACGCATCAATCCTGCTGTCTCCCGTCGGACGGTCCACCGTATCGGTGCTGGCGCCGGCCTTCAGGAGGCGTTCAACGATGGCGTGATGACCGCTGTAGGAATGGTGACCTTGCACGGCGCCGTGGGCGGCCCACTGCAGGGCGGTGCTGTTGAATGTGCCGTCGCCGGCCTCGATAGGGGCGCCGCATTCCAGCAGTGCTTCTACCACGGGTTCACAACCGTACCAGGCGGCCCAGTGCAGCGGCGTGGCGGCTGTCTCCAAGCAGCCTTATAGGTATGGACCGAGGGACAGGATGTCAAGAGTCAAATAGACAAGTGGCGAAGCACGAAGTAAACAGCATAATCTACACCATCTCCTCATTTAATCTGACACCGAACCCCGGCCTGTCCAGCGGTGAAATGACACCATCGTGTATCCGTGGTTCATCCATCCAGAGCAGGTTCTCAGGCGTATCCCACCGCGCCGGATGTGTCTCAGCCAAATCCATACAGTCGGTGGCAGCGATGAGGTGAAGGCTCCAGATTTCGCCGCCCCGGTGGGGGCATACCGGGATGCGGTGGGCGCGAGCCAGGTCAAGGATGCGCAGGCCGGCGGTGAGACCGCCGCACCAGGTGAGGTCGGGCTGCCAGAGGCCGAGGGCGCCGGTACGGGCGAGGTCGGCGAAGCTGTGGTGGGAGAAGTCGTGCTCGCCGCCGGCAAGGAGGACGGGGGTGAGTTGTGGGCGCAGGGCAGCGAGTTCGTCCAGATGGTCGGGGGTGAGGACATCTTCAAACCAGTAGATCCGGTAATCAGTTAGAAGGTGGTACATCTTCAGCGTGACCTCGGCGTCCCAGGACATGTAGCAGTCAATCATAAGCAGCGCGTCGGGATCTAATCTCTTCCTCGCCTGGCCTGCCTGTTCGATAGCTGTGACGTAATCGGCATCTGATTGCCACCGATGGGAAAATTTGACGGCGGTATATCCCAGATCGCGCGCCCGGGCAAAGTCCTGGCCTGTCGCATACGCCCGCACAGGGTGCTTCTTCAATCCACCGAGCAGGTCGTATACCGGTTTGCCTTCGGCCCTGCCGAGCAGATCCCACAACGCCAGATCGACCCCACTGATCGCCATGAGCGCGATGCCCTTGCGGCCATACGGCAATGATTTGAAATACAGATGATCCCAGATCGTCCGGATATCCTTGATACTACCCACGGTCTTCCCAATCAATAATTCACGCAGATGCCCGTTGATGATCAGCACCCCCGGTTCCCCTCCACCGCCATACCCATAGCCCGTCACGCCCGCATCCGTCTCGATCCGCACCACGATCTGCCAGAAATGCGATTGCCAGGCTCCCTGGGCCCTGTTGCGCCACTTCGGATATATGGCTTTTACATCTGTGATTTTCATAGTCTGCTCCTGAACATTATTCAATAAATCCGTCGATAAACAGATCAATACCTACAATATCACTTTTTCCCCGGTCTCCATCGCCTGGTAGGCGGCTTGCGCGATACGAAGCGCCGTACGGGCGTCTTCTGCGGTGATCACGGGCACGGCATCCTGTTGGAGACAATCAAGAAAATGGGTGATAAGGTGTTTCACGGAATCAGGATACGAGACCTCAGGAAAGGCTTCCTGCTCAACAGGCTGCCGGCCGATCGTATATCGTAACGTCAGGTCCGCATTTTCGGTCCAGATGGTGCCATTTCTACCGGCGAGCATCAGAGACTCTTCCCGGGTCGGTGTCTCAATGCCCCAACTGCAGACCAGATGACCTATAGCGCCGTTATCAAAACGAAGCAACATCGAGGCCGTATCTTCGCCGCCCATCTGCTTATGGACGTAAGTACCGGATTCCGCCTGTACCGACACGACCTCGCCTACCAGCCATCGAAGGAGGTCGATGCGGTGTATGCCTGAGTCGATCAGGACGCCGCCGCCCGTCTGTACCGGATCAAAACGCCAGCCCTTAATATCCGAGAACCCCAGGAACGCTCCTTGACATAAAAAGATCTCCCCAATGGACCCTGAATCAATCAGTGCTTTCGCGCGTTGGTGGTGGCGAAGAAAACGATGGTTGAGACTCACCATAAGTAAGACCCCGGCCTGCTCGGCAGCTTCGATCATTCGGTCGGCCTCATCCATGGTGGCAGCGATCGGCTTTTCCGTCAGGATGTGCTTACCCGCCCGGGCCGCTGCGATAGCCATGGGCGCATGCAGATGATGGGGAACGCAAAGATGCACCGCATCCACCCCTGGATGGTTTAACACCTTTTCCAGGGAAGTAGTGCCCAGATCCGCCCCCCAGCGCTCGGCAGACTGCTGTGCATGTTCTTCGGTACGCGAACAGATGGCGACAACACGCGCCCGCTCCGGGATCTCCGATATCGCTTCCGCGTGTAAATTTCCGAACCGGGTGCCGATAACTGCTACGCCGATCGGACGTGAGATTCTTGGCATCAGCAGACACTCCAAATAAGACCAGATGGTGAATGGTTACAAGAACGGCTACATGTAAGAAATAGATTGGAGGATTAGCCGGAAATAAAACAGTGCAGCCCGGTAGGATCGGTATGGCCTGGCCGGCATGATGAACCGCACCGACATAGGTCTGGGCTGCACGTATATTGTGAAGAAAAAATGAAATGGGCGCTAGTGGGATCGAACCACTGACCTCCACGATGTCAACGTGGCACTCTAACCATCTGAGCTAAGCGCCCTTGTTATCTTAATATGACCAAACTGATACCGAGGGCCGGACTCGAACCGGCACGGACTATTGAGGTCCGGGAGATTTTAAGTCTCCTGTGTCTACCAATTCCACCACCCCGGCGTATCACATATCCTGTATCACCGGCATCATATCGGGCCCACAAAAATACGGGACGGCCCTGTTTAAGTCAAGGAAAAATGTGGGGCGGCAGAAGGCAAAATAGCAGAAGGCAGAAAGCAGAAGGCGGTAGGCAGTAAGCGGTAAGCAGTAGGAGGTTTTTCAATCAACTGACCAGCCGGCCAGCCAAATGATCAGGCAGATAAAAGGACAAAAGATGGTATTCCATGATGGGATAATTCACTACCGTACACTTTCGACATTACTTCTTATTGGAGCAATTTTGTCATGCCCGAAGGCCTTGATCGGGCATCCATATGACCGATCCCTGCTATGGATCCCCGCTTGAAGCTTGCGGGGATGACAGTACTATGACCTGATTAGACCAGTTTTCAAAAGTATACGGTAGTGAATGGGATAATTGTCTTGACAATATGGGCGAATTACAGAAAAATGGCTCTTCACTCTTCACTCTTTACTTCAAAGGAACCCTCATGCGTCTCGGCGTTGTTGGTATGCTGCCCAATACGTTACAACCAGCGGCAGATGATCAGAGTACGGAAACAAGGATGATCGGTGTGACCGGTACCCAGGTAGTCCATATGCTACCGAATGATTTCCGTACATTTACATCCAATCAGTTTGATAGCGTTCTTGAGATGGGTTTTACCGGTTTCGGCCACCATTTCGGTGGTGATCCGACTACGGTTACCGAGGAAGAATGCGGGCGTGGATGCGAGATATGGGAATCGCTTGGCCTGGAGATGGCTCAGTTTCTGCTCCTCTATGGAGAATGTCTGTTCGATCAGGACGACACGGTACGGCGCCGGGTCATCAATAAAATCCAAGCTGGAAACCGAATGGCGCGACACCTCAAGGCCGGTGTCCACCTGATCCGTCCCGGCAGTCTTAATCCGGCCGGTTCCTGGACGCCCCATCCGGACAACCATACGTCGGAGAGTGTAGATCGTTTTGTCGATTCGCTGCGGGAAATCGGGGATGATGCCGAAACCAATGGTGTGACGGTTGTGGTGGAGTGCCATGTGGTCTCTATCATGCGCAATCCAGATATTTGCGTTGAGGTGATCGAACGCGTCGGCTCGCCGCGGATACGCGTGGTGATGGACCCGGTCAACCACTTTGAGTCGATTCATCAGGCGTTCAACAGTACGGCGCAACTAAACTATATTTTTGATCGCCTCGGTCCCATTTCACCCATTGGCCATGCCAAAGACATCCGCGTCGGTAACGATCTGGTCTCTCATCTTGACGAAGAGGTTCCCGGTGAAGGGATACTTGACTATAAGACGTTTCTTACGCGTTTCCAGGCCATCAATCCAGACGGTTATCTGCTGTTCGAGCATATCCCACCAGAGAAAATTCCGGCCGCGAATGCGTTCGTCCGGCGAGTAGCGGCGGAAGTAGGGGTGGAGATATAGTGGATTTACCGCCGCCACGCATCAATCAAAGACGCCACCAACCCCGTCCAGCCCGTCTGGTGACTTGCACCCAGACCGGCACCGTTGTCGCCGTGAAAGTATTCATGAAAGAGGAGGCAATCGCGCCAGTGGGGATCTTCCTGGAATTTGGTGGTATCGCCGTAGATCGGTCGGCGTCCGTCGGAGACAGTGGGCGCTCTGACGAGGTCGGTGGTAGGTCGACGACAAACTCAGGACCGTAGGCCTCACCGAACATTTTCAAGGCCGAAATGAGCAAATAGGAGGTGGGAAACCAGACTGGACCACGCCAGTTTGAGTGGTCCCCTTTGAGCTTGCTTATTCGCTTCCGCCGGTTCGTAACGTACATCCGCCTCACCGTAAATAAACGGGTGTGTTTCGTGGATCTTCGACAGGCTGCGTATGCCGGCCGGAGATAGAAATTCCTCTGGATCCCATACCCGTCTGAGAATCCGCCCGAGCTGATCCTGATCCACCACGGCCAGGATATGCCGCCGTTCATTCCGGGTCTCATCCGTATAACAACACCGGCTGACCAGATCACGGCTGTTATCCAGGAACCAGTTGAGATCCGAGCGAAATTCAGGAAAATCTTGCAGGTCTTTTTCTTTCAGGACATCGATAGCGAATAGAGGAATCAGTCCGATTAGAGATCGGACGCGGAACGGACCAGCTCCATGAATTCCGAAACCAAAGATGCGGAAGGATATGCAGCAACGCTGTCCTCGGCCCGCGGTTAAAGACTTCTATACGAATACATATGTCGTCCGCGTCTGCTTTGGCGTATTCGACGAAGATATCGAAATAACGGTCTTCATCAAATACGCCCGTATCCAATAATTCGTATTCCAAACCCTGGTCCGCCCGTTGCCGGTTTTTTTCCATGAGTTTTTGATAGGGGTATGCGCCCTGCGGGTACTTGTACAGGTACCGCATATAGCTATGGGTCGGCGTATTGTCGAGGTAGAAATAGTACGCTTTAACGTCTTCGCCGTGATTGCCTTCCGGGGCGGTCAGACCGAAGGCTCGTTCTTTGAGGAAGGGGTCCCGGGTATTCCACAGACCGAGGGAGAAGTTCAGAAGTTGAAACCGGTCGCAAATACCGGCCAGGCCGGCTTCCCCCATCGGTAGGTTTTGCTGCGGACCAGGTCATGCGGCAGGAAGGTCCATGCATTCCCGTCCGGACTATAGTCTTCCCGCACGGTCCCCCAGGCACGTTCACTGACATAGGGGCCCCAACGTCTCCAGGGCGGCACGCCACCGGCAACCGTATCACCCAGGCGCTAATGTTCTCGAGTCGGCATCATTGATCCTTGAAAATAAAACACGGATAGCAGAATTACCGGAGAGATTTAACCACAGGGAACACAGGGAATTCGGATAGGCTCTAAATAGAAAAAGCCCATCCAGTCGAAGAGACCAGATGGGCTTAAAGGGTGTTTCTTAAGCTACAGCATCTTTCAAGGCTTTGCCTGCTGAAAACTTGGCTACTTTCTTAGCAGGAATATTGATCTTGGCACCCGTTGACGGATTTCGACCGGTCCGGGCTTCCCGCTGCGATACGCTGAACGTACCGAAACCAATCAGCGTTACGGAGTCGCCGTCTGCCAGGCTACCTTTGATGGCATCCAGGGTTGCTGCAACAGCGCTATCAGCATCGGATTTAGACAAACCTGCCGCATCGGCAACTTGAGCAGCCAATTCTGCGCGATTCATGTGTTACCCTCCTATAAATAGGAATCTGTATGAGAGTAATGCAATGCACCTTGTGGTGCAAAGACGACCCCGCAGTTGACCGAAAGATGTATCCGGTAACAACACGGGTGTTAAAAAGGTGTGCGTTGCGTACAAGTATAATGGCTTGCATATAGGTGCGCAAGATATTTTTATCACTGCGGAAGCCAATAACCACGGGCACCACGCCATTTTTTTAACTTTCTATGCCAACATGCGTTTTGTAAATTACATATCTCAATTAAAATCAATGAGATACATAATAGCGCCCTTTCTAAAGGCTCGTAAAAACGATTCTTGGATAAAAGTTAAAAAACAGGGTAAAAGACCCTGGAATCTACCGGAAAACCTTGACCGAAAGGCGATATATTCATTAGTTCATTGATCCATAGGACTCCTTTATCCCTTGATCCATTTGCTTATTTGCTCATGTCTGACGATCACATCCGAAAACGTCTTCTTCTGTTGATGCCCACAACCACCTATCGGGCTGAACCGTTTTTAGAGGCGGCTCAACAGTTGGATATAGAGGTGGTGGTAGGCACCGATTTCTGTCATGTCCTGGCGGATGAGTGGAACGTCCCCCTGGCCCTGCGCTTTAGAGATCCTTCGCAGGCTGTGGTGGATATTATTGACTATGACCGGGCGCATCCGCTTGATGCGATTGTGCCTGTGGATGACAAAACCACAGAGATAGCTGCCAGGGCATGTGAAGCCCTGGCCTTAGCTCATAATGCGCCGGCTGCCGCTGTGGCCTCCCGGAACAAATATCGGTTGCGTACACTGCTCGACCGTGCGGAGGTGGCCTCTCCGGCTTATTCGCGTTATGAATTGACCGATGATCCCGTACAAATAGCTTCCGAACAAACATATCCCTGTGTCTTGAAACCCCTTTTACTCTCCGGGAGCCGGGGTGTCATCCGTGTCGATACGCCGGAGACTTTCGTCCAGGCGTTTTATCGGATCGGGCGAATTTTACAGCATTCACCCGACCTGGCGCCCGGTAATGATCCGGATGCGCAACGTCTCCTGGTGGAATCATATATCCCCGGCGTGGAGGTCGCCTTAGAAGGCCTGTTGATGCACGGTGATCTCCGGGTTCTGGCTATCTTCGACAAGCCCGACCCGCTGGAAGGCCCTTATTTTGAAGAGACGATCTATGTCACCCCATCCCGGCTGCCGGAAGGTATCCAACAGGCTATAATAGACACGGCGGAGCAGGCGACCAGGGCCATTGGTTTGTCGGAGGGCCCTGTCCACGCCGAACTTCGAATCAACAATGATGGCCCCTGGGTGATCGAAGTCGCCGGTCGATCCATCGGCGGCCTGTGTTCACGCACACTCCAATTCGGTCTGGGTATCTCACTGGAAGAGCTTATATTACGGCAGGCATTGCGTCTGGACATCGATACATTAGAACGATGCGGGCAGGCCAGTGGCGTGATGATGCTGCCGATACCAGAGGGCGGAATTTTCGAGAGGGTTGAAGGGGTGGAGGCTGCCCGTCAAGTAGAGGGTATCGAAAACATGGTGATCACCGCTAAAAAAGGTGAAATCTTGAAACCATTACCGGAGGGCGGCGGTTACCCCGGCTTTCTGTTCGCCCGGGGTACTGCGCCGGCCTTCGTAGAACAGGCGCTCAGAAACGCATATGATTGTCTGCGATTGCGTATTAAAGAAGAATTGCCGTTAATAAAATCGTAAAGATGTGTTTTATATTGGGAGATCCGCCATGGGTAAATACTATGGTCAAATGATGGTTATACAGCAAGAGGTGGGTGATATCCATGGGGCGCTGGCTCTGATGGGATGGGATCAGGAGGTCTATATGCCTCGAAAGGGCGCGGCGACGCGTGGTCGTCAGCTGGCGACCTTATCCGGCATGGCTCATACCCGGTTTATATCCGAGGAAATGGGCCATGCCATTGAAAGGGCCGGGTCTGAAGAACTTACCTTAGATCAACAGGTTAATCTGAGAGAGATCACCTGGTCTCATAAACGGGCTGAAAAATTACCGACCAGCCTGGTCAAAGCGCTGGCAGAGACCAGTTCCGCCGCCATAGAAGTATGGATGCAAGCCCGTGCAAATAACGACTTTCCTTCATTTGCCCCCTGGGTCGAAAAACTGGTTAAACTCCAGAAAGAAAGCGCTGAAGCCATCGGCTATGAGAACGAACCCTACGATGCCCTTCTGGAAGAATATGAGCCCGGCGCTTCTACCCAGGACATAGCCGATGTGTTCGAGGCCTTACGCGGCCCCACAGTGGATCTGGTGCAACGGATACAGAATTCAGAGGTCAAGCCACGTACCGATTTCCTCAAAAAGACTTACCCTGTTGAAGATCAGCGCCGGTTCGGTGTGATGGTCTCGAAGCAGATGGGTTTCGATTATGAGGCCGGCCGGTTGGATATTTCTCCACACCCTTTTTGCACCCACATGGGCGTCCAGGATGTCCGGCTGACCACTCGGTATGCCGAGAATTTGCCGGCCCAGTCGCTGTACGGCATTATTCACGAAACCGGGCATGGTCTATATGAGCAGGGACAGGATGTAAATCACGAAGGGACGCCAAGAGGGCAATCGGTCTCCTTGGGCATCCATGAGTCGCAATCCCGTATGTGGGAGAATATGGTCTGTCGCAGCAGGGCGTTCTGGCGTTATTTCTACCCCAAATTCGTTGAGACATTCCCGGAGAGTATGCAGGGCGTCACCGAAGAAGAACTCTATGCCGCCGTCAACGAAGTCACGCCGTCGCTGATTCGCGTCGAAGCGGATGAAGTGACATACAACCTCCACATCCTGTTGCGTTTTGAAATCGAACGGGGCCTGTTCGCGGATGTATATACGGTTAACGATCTACCGGATATATGGCATACCAAGATGAAAGAATACTTCGGCATCGAACCGCCGGATGACCGAAGTGGGGTGCTACAGGATATTCACTGGTCCCACGGCAGCTTCGGGTATTTTCCCACTTATACGCTGGGTAATCTGTACGGGGCGCAATTCTATGATACGGCAAAACAGGCCCTGCCGGACCTTACGGAGCAGATCGCCCACGGCGAGTTATTACCTTTACGTGAATGGCTCAGGGAAAATATCCATCAATTGGGTATGGCCTACCGCCCCAAAGATCTGGTGAAACAGGTGACCGGTAAAGCGCTGTCAGCGGATTATTTCCTGGCCTATATGGAGGAAAAATTCGGGGCGTTGTACGAAGTGTAGAAAGTGGTGAGTTGGTGAGTTAGGTGCACGGCGCGCCGTGCGCGTACAGGGTGCCATTCATCGTGTGCGGATAACCATTTTCGGTGTATTCATTATTGCATTTTGAGGTGTTCTTTGGTATGATGAATAATGAGACGATTAAATAATCAGCATGAACGAGGGGTGGTAACGTTGGATTCTGAGTTTCGATTGGATGTGGGCCAGGTTGCCTTTTTTAAGGCCCATGGGTATCTTATTTTAGAAAACCTGATCGATGGAGATACGCTCACGTTCTGGCGTGATCAGATTTGGCAAGCTCTCGGTATCCGTCCGGGAGACCGTGAATCCTGGCCTGATCGGCATAATTTGAACGATTTCCAGTTTGATCCGCCGGATAAACAGCCGACGCGTTATCCAACGTATCAGGCTATCGGCAACCAACTCGGCGGCGGAGACTTCTGCAGGGGACCGGATGATCACGTCGGGGGCGGCGCCCCTATCCTGAACTGGCCCAAACCGGAGCAGGCCGAAGCCTGGTCCATCCCAACGATTGGTCATATCGACGGGTATGCGCAGCATATCGGTCAACCGCACGTACCCTTTATGGTCGGATTCACCACCTATTTGTACGACGTTGCGTCGCGTGGCGGCGCATTTACATACTGGCCCGGAAGTCATTTGACGACGCACCGATATTTTCTGAAACATCCCGATGAAATAGCCGGTAGCTTTCGTAAGCATAGTCGCCCCATCTTTTCCGATATCGCGCCGGAATCATCCCGGGAGTTTACGGGAAAAGCAGGTGATGTACTGCTATGGCACTCATATCTATGCCATAGCGGGTCGGTCAATGTCCATCCGTCTCCCCGGTTTGCCGTGATCGTCCGTTACGCCCATCAATTGAAAGAAGATCCGGCCTTCAAGCTCGAAGTGCCTGAGGATCTGTGGAAATATTGGGCGATATGAGTTGGCGCATTGATTAAATTATGTTGACTATTCGACCGGCTTTGGACAACGATTTTAACGTGATATGGCCTATTTTTCATCAGGTGGTGGGGCAGGCGGATACCTATCCCTATCCACCGGATACCAGTCGGGAACAAGCGTGGGTTTTAACATCGTAGGCACGTTGCCCTGCGCCTTCAAACACCCTGATCATGGTCTGGTAGATGCCTATATTATGTACCAGGATTTACGACAAGGGTAAATAGGATGTTTTCAAAAGGCTGATGGTGCATGTTCCATATAATCTTTACCTGTGTACTGGTCATGATCGGCATGCTTGGTTTTGTCACCTGCGCCGATCCCACTAATTCAAAATCTGAATCTTCAACGGAACCCTTCGGCGCTTCTTCTTCCTCGGGTGAGGCACCCGTCAGGAATTATACCTACGAAGTGGTCAATACGTATCCTCATGATTCTGGAGCGTACACACAGGGGCTGATGATAGAGGGTGAAAAAGTTTTTGAAGGGACCGGTCTCCGCGGCCGTTCCTCGCTGAGGAAGGTCGATCTTCAAACAGGCAGCGTAGAGCAGATTCATCATTTATCATCTTCCATATTCGGCGAGGGCATTGTCGTCTATGACAACAAAATCCTTCAGCTATCCTGGACCTCCCGCATCGGTTTTATCTACAACAAAGACACGTTCGAGCAGCTTCGCAGCGTGACCTACCCGACCGAAGGCTGGGGCATTACGTACGACGGCACGCAATTTATCATAAGCGACGGCACGGCCAATCTCTATTTCCGTGATAAGATTACGTTTGAGGAGATTGATCGGGTCACTGTAAGGGACGACCAGGGGACGGTTACCCGACTTAACGAACTGGAGTACGTCAAAGGTGAGATTTACGCCAATGTCTGGCAATCGGATCGGATCGCCCGCATCAATCCCGCCAACGGCCGGGTGGTTGGCTGGATTGACCTGGCCGGCCTGCTCCCCCCCGAAGATCATAGTTCTACGGTAGACGTGTTGAACGGTATTGCCTACGATTCAGTCAAGAACCGCCTGTTCGTCACCGGCAAGCTCTGGCCCAAGCTGTTCGAAATCAAGCTGATAGAACAGTAAGTTCTTTTCAGACAGATTCCAGGCCAATAAAAAAGCCGTGATGGGCATGCTGCCATCACGGCTTTGTAGAACCGTTCATTGTTTCGACCTCCATAATATGTCCGGCGGACTCATACCCCCTCTCCTTTCTTCACAACATCTCAACCATACGGCCCTAACGCACATCCGCGATCCACTATCTTTTACTCAAATCGTATACAGTCCGTATCAGCGCATAGAGAAAAAATTCCTTGAGTGACCAAACTTCTTCACTCTTCAGTCGTACTGAATGGTGGTCTGCCGGACGATTTATCCTCCAGATCATTTCGGATGGTTGCCACCTGCTTTACATGTCGTGTACTACTTCTAAAGTATACGTTTAAAAAGGTGCCTGTTAAGTTTTTTATATGGATACTTTCTGTTTTTAAGATACATGAAAAAATCTTCTGATCAGGCAGGCTTAAGGTTAAATTTAGAATCTGTATCCAAGAGCCATCCGAATACTGCCATCGGGCGGGAAATACATGTTCAATACAGGCATGGAGGGAGACCGGCTGTCGATAATCCGGCCTCCATCGATGGCACTGACTACGCGGGTTAAGATGGCAAAACCGATGAGATATACACTGCGGACCTGTGCCCGGCGACTGGACCGCCTGATGTCGAGATAGGTCTTCCGCGAGGCCTCCTTGTCCCAGGCCCAAGTGTTAACCCCCGTGTAGACCTGCGCCTGCGCCCGCCGCGTAAGCAATTGCTGAGTGTTGAACACCTCACTGCCGGAGAAGGAGCCGATATCCCGAAAGAAGGAATCAGACTGACCGGTCAACCTGACACCGGCATGATCGGCGGAATATACACGGTAATCATCGGCACGCCAGCCACCGTACACCCGCAAGGCCGTGAAACTGGTCCAGATGATGCCCTCGGTGATGAAAAAAGTCCGTGCGCGAGCCCAGTTGCCCCCATAGGCCTCACCAAGACCGGGGAGGGCGAGGGAGAGGAGGATGGCCGTTCTTTTGGATGGGTGATTGAAGGACGTATCTGCTGGAGAGGAAAGGTCAATATCCTCCTGACTATATGCCGAATTTATCATGACAAAAGAAATGATTAAGCCCACCATCCACCGTAAGATACCCCACCTGGTTTCTCCGTAAGGCCCTGTTTTTTCTTTCAACACGGAACTCAGAACTCTGTTCTCTGTGCTATGTTTTAACTCTTCACTCTTCACTCTTTACTCTTCACTTTCTTTTTACTCAGAACTCAGAACTCGGAACTTTCTTTTATCTCTTCGCTCTTTACTCTTCACTCTTTACCCTGTACTTTTCACTTTCTTCTTACCTAAAATGAATATGACACCGTAGCGGACGGCGCCAAATTTCCTGCTCTATTAAAGCCGTCCACCCGAATTCGTAAACGGGCTTCCTGGGTTTCGGTATTAGATCTATTGTCCATGTTAACAAGCAGTGCAGCCTGTATAGCACTGAAGACATGGTTGAACAGGACAGCGCCAGCCATCCAGGTCGCCAGTTTATAGGCTTTATTCATGTTGTGCCGCATATTGACATAGGCCTGCCGGTTGGATGAGAGGCTTGTATTGATAGGGTCGTAATCGTCCCAGCCTTCCTGAAACTTATTATATTTACCGATTTGTTCGTAATATTGCTGGCTTCCGGGTTCACCCAGCGCTTCTGTGCCAACGGAAGGGTCGAGGCAATTCGGGGCGCAGAGGGTACTGTCCCAATGGGCATCGGCAAAGGCCAGGACCTGGCGCTTTCGCTCATCCCCACGGCGGTTCATCAACACATAGGTCGCCAGGCCGCCGACTTCCAGGGCCATAAAGAAAAAACCTCGTTTCCGACCGGCATACAGCTCACCGGTACCTGGCAATAGGACGGAAAATAGAAACGCTTTCCTGGGATCTTTGTCCATCTTCGGCGGCGCCGAAGATACACTTTGCGGGATGATGCTGGCTGTTGCCTGATTGATGGTCAATCGCTCCCGCATGGTCCGGATGGTTTGACCGATCGATAGTTGCGGGGTGATCAGCACCATAATGAGAAGGAGGATATATTGCCGCATGTATGTTTGCCTTTGTTCTATAATCCTGTTATGCCGGGTTCGATCATTTAATGGTACTTCCTGTCTTCTAATGGTACTTCCTGTCTGCGCCGTTATTTTACCACGGCGATTTTGCAGAACAGGGTCTGAACGCCGGTGGCATCGCGGGCTTCTACCTGACACAGGTATATGCCGCTGACAACTCGGCTGACGTTCCATTTTACCTCATTCTGGTTCTGAATCGCCGATCCTGATAACTCTTCCACCAGATTGCCTGTTAATGTAAAGATGCGAATACGAACCTGTTCTGCATTACGATTCAACCTGTATCGGATGCCGGCAGAACCACCGTTAACCGGATTCGGGTAGCAGAACACGGATGAAGAGGCCAGTAGATCGCCGCTTCCGGGCGTCGGAGGTTGAGTCACGGCCGTTGCAGCGCCGGATCGTCGTGCATCATGACCCAGCATCGGCCAGGGAAGCGCGGCCGGGTTGCCTCGAAATGTCCATAGGTGGACAAAAGCATCATCCGATCCAATTATTACGGCTATATCTCCATTACCGGTAAGATCACCCAGCGCCGGTGTTGAAGAAATCGCACCGCTGGTCCCCAGGGGAAAACCATCTACCTGCCTACCATCTGCATGATAGCCTGCTATAGAGCCGTTCGGTAAACCGACTATGATTTCAGGGACGCGATCCCCATCCAGATCGCCGATGACAGGCGACGATTCAATAAGGCCGATCGGGTTCACCCGATCAATAATAATCGGGAAATTGCCGACGCTGGTTCCGTTGCCGTGAAGCGCAAAGAGCTGGTTGTTTCCCGACATAATAATCTCCGGCAATCCGTCCCCGTCGATATCGCCTGCAGCCGGCGGTCCGCCGATCTCGGATCCCAGGCTGACCGGCCATCCCCGTTTTAATTCGCCTGTACCTGTCCAGGCATTCACCTGTCCATCAGCGCCAACCACCACGACATCGAAAGATTGATCGCCATCGATATCCGCGACCAGCGGGGTCGATGACCGTCCGAGAAGGCCAGTAGATTGCGTCCACAGGGTGAGTCCTGATAAATTGACAACCTGTATTCTTCCCCCACCGGAGGAGGCCAGCACCACGATGAGTTCGTCCAGCCCATCTCCATCCAGGTCAGCGGTGGTCGGCGGTACGGTCATGCGATCGTCTATGTTTCGAGAGATGTTGATTGAAAAACGGACCGTACCGTCGGGTTCAAACGCGAACAACCCGCCTGTGGAAGTACCGACTACGATGCCAAATGTACCATTACCGAGCCGGAAGAGTCTCGGCGCGTTCAAGACGGCAGTTTGGGTTTGAATCGGCCCGCCTGTCACCGGCTGGATCAACCGAATCGGATAACCGGGTTTAAGGTCTCCCCGGCCATCATTGTCGGCATCTATCGGCGTGAAGACAAACAGCTGTTCTGCGTCGGTCGTGATGATGTCGGTCGTCCCATCCCCTTCAAGATCTGCAATTACGGGTGCGGTAAAGAAGGAACCGGCCGATTCAGCAAATACAGCGGCCGGCCCGGTCAGGGTGTCTCCTGTAAAACTTACTGTTTTGACAACCTCTGTATTCGATATGAGCCGGGCGCCGTCGTGCTGCCAGGCGTACAACCGGCCATCGGGGGATGCCATAAAGGTTTCCAGAAAACGATCTCCGTTGACGTCCGCCAAGACCGGCGAATGGGTTCCGGCTGGACCGCCCAGGGCCATGGGCCAGCCCTGCCGGGCATGCGCCACGGCGACGCTGATGCGCATATTCAAGGCCGGGACACTGCGTATGCGGATCGTAACGTGGCTGTTGCCCCCGGAATAATGACGGCTATCAGGTGATGTCGATGGCCCGAACACCCCGTTGTTACCGGTATAAAAGAGATCTTCAGCCCGGACCGCCTCGGTCGTAAATCCTAAATTCTGAATGCCATCTGCCTCTTCCACATCGACAAACCGATGTAGCTCATCCCATTGCAATGCATTCTCGATCCAGTTGCTCTCGCCGCTCTGGTTAAAATCACCGAAGGCCACATTCTCATCCACATGCCAGATGAGGACGCCGGAGCCGGGCAGCAGGTAGTCGTATTCCCGGTTCGGTTGCTTATTGGCGTCGGACGGCCCCACAATAATGCCGTTCTGAAAATTAAGAAAAGCGACACCGTCACCGTCCAGGTCCGTCTGCCGGTTTTCAATAAGAAAATATTCACCGGGGGCGATAGGCACTTTAACCGCCTTTACGCCGCTGCCGTCGAGCCAGGAAGCAATCAGGTCCACATCCACGGAATCTCTGGAAACCTCTACCGGTGTGAGCCAACCGAGAAAGGCGCGGCTCCAGGCGCCAAGACCTGCAGGTAACGCGCCGGAAACAATCTGCTCTCCTGCCTCCCCTACATTAACTGTCCCACTCTCCAGGTCCATCAAATCGAACGCGCCGACGCCCGGCGCCTGATTGAAGGTACTGTATAAATCCGGTAATCCAAGCTGATGACCGAACTCATGCGTGAGGGACGTATTGAGCGCCCCGATATTGGTATCCTGCGAAGTGGTCTCCGGCATCATGATAAATTCACGAATTTCTTTATTGCCGTCGACGATGATCGGCGGCCGATCATCTCCGATCCGGAGGAAACCGGTCTGTAGATCACTCGGGCTGTTTTGCAGCCGGTCATGCTGTAAATCCGAACCGGCATGAAACACGATAAAGGCATCGTAATCGGCAAAGGTGATGGACGGGTCCTGATCGGCAGCGACGAAGGCGTCCCTCAAGAAGATCACCAGCCGATCGACTTTGAGCGGATCGAAGAAATCCACGTCCGGACTGTAGAAGGCCATCTGGTTCGGCAGGGTATAGGTCGTCTGAAGACCATTGGGCACAACGCGATACGTCAATTGCAATTGGCCGAACGAGGCGACATCATAGTACGCTTTCATCGCCTCCAGGTGCCGTTCAATATAAAGCCGGTCATGCGGCGCCTGGTCGATGACATGGCCTTCTTCCTGCTCAAACTGCTCCGGCGTCCGATAATCGAACTGGCCATTTCCTGTCGTACTCTCCATGGCATCAGAAGGAAAGTCAACCCGGATGGCCAGAATACGGACGGTTTGCATTCCGGCCTGGATCGGTTTGGGCAGGGGTAGGCTGTATGGCGTCGGCCGGTCTATCTGTAGGAGGTTCCGCCTGGAGACTTGATGATTTCGAAAAAGAGGATGGGCTTGAATCGATTCATCCGGTCTATCCACGCGTCGGATAGGTATGACCTGAGCCCTTGCAATAAAAGGGAGAAATAAACCGGTCAAAACGATCAGTGTGAAAGCTATTTGGAAACGAGAGGAAAAAATTGGATGCACTAATAGATCCCGGGGCGGGCGTAATATCAATTGTGGATTTAAGATGGATGATCCCCTACGGGGACACATCGAGCACTATGTGGTTGGGGATTACGGATTCAAAGTCGTGAAACAGTAAATATGGTGCTTCATATGACAATAATATGAGTGATATCACACATTTGAGTGGTTGGACAGAAGAATGGAGGATAGGAGAAAAAATCTATATCTCCTGTCACCCTTCCATCCTGCCACCCTTCCATCCTGCTTTTAAAATCCGGCGGATATAGAAAACTTCGTGATATTCTGAAGAGTCGAACTGGTGGTATAGCTGAAATCAAGACGATACAGCTTCCACTGAAGACCACCGCCGAATGTGGGTGTAGTGATATTCCCGGCAGGATCATGGACCAACCCGGTACGCAGGGCGATAAAATTACCGTACCAGTATTCTATACCCGTGTTATATACGGATTCCTTGATGGATCTGATCGTGCTTTTCGTTACGAGGGATTTATTAAAATCATGCACCACCATCAGTCGGTTGAATTTTCCGTCGAGCACCTTGATTGCGATACCGATTTTAAGGTTACGCGGCAGGGGATCACCCTGATCTGCATCAATGAATGTGATTTTCGGTCCCAGATTCTGTACCACACCGGCCACCGTAATGCGCGGATGCAGGCGGTAGGTCGCGCCGACATCCACTGCGAAGGTCGTTGCCGCGCCTTTGCCCGCCTCAGCGCCCGCACCGACATTCGACAGGTTGCTGCGTATTACTTTCAGATTTGAGCCGATGGCCAGATTCTTCGCCAGTCTGGCACCGTAGGACAGAGAGAGCGCCACATCGAAACTGTTGAACGTCCCTAAATTGTCGCCGTTGGTATTGGTTCGGACCTGCTCGCCAAGCGATAGATAGGGGAGACTGATACCGATGGTGCCGATCCCCGGTATCGGATGGATATATGAAAAATAGAGGTAATACAAGTCATCTGCCAGAAAGGGGAGCCATTTAAAATAGGTGCCTGAAAACTCCGGGCTTTCCGCAAATCCCAGCGCGCTGGGGTTCCACGCGGCCGACATGGCGCCCTGGACATAGGCTACGCCGGTTTCGCCCATCGCAGTGGATCGGGCATCTGGAGCAATCTGCAAGAATAGTCCACCTGCTTCACTGACCGCCAGTGTACGATCTGCCGGCGCTATACACATTGCCAGCAGGAGTAGTAGAGATAATTTCTTCATAGTCGTTCTCCTTGCAATACATGATGATCACATCATATGGCCCGTAAATATAATAATTTCATAGACTCTGTCAATATTACCGTTTACGATTCGCCAATTACTCATGTATTGATCTCCTGTAACACGTAGGTTGCGTCTGAAAAATCGCTCTCGGAGCACAAGGCAATCTGTCAGACACAATAAAGACCTTCTGTTAACTATACCATATTTTAATTCAGATGTTCTTTTGTTCCTCCGGTTCACCGTACCACAAGCAGCCGTCCAAATATGGCGGTGGTCTTACGTTCCTCTGCATGAGACCGGGCGGTGATTTTATAGAGATAAACGCCGTTTGCGAGCCGATCGCTATCCTGATCTCGACCATCCCAGTCGATTTGATTAAATCCACGAAATCCGATCAGGTCGAACCTTTGAACTCGGGTGCCTGCCACCGTATAGATCTGAATCGTTATATCTGCGTCCTGAGTTAACTGATATGTAAATGTCGTCGGACCATCGAACGGGTTTGGATAGTTCATCACATCGGTAATGCGGAGATCCATATCTTCTACGATCGACACGATCAGGGACGTGGTGGCGGAATTGTTGAAGTTGTCCCACGCCTTAATGGTCAACGGATGATCGCCGGCCGTCAGCGTCGGCAATTGCACCTGAAGGCTACCACGTGTAAAACTATTATTGTCATAGGTAAACCGACTCGTTACATCCTGTCTCGTTTTTACATCCCGATCGGTCTGAACGGTAATCTGATGACCGACTTCTCCCGTAATATTTATACCGCTTTCGTCGAACAGGTTAATGGTCAACGTCGGTGTAGGAGAGGTATAATCCTCATCGGTGAAGGGCCTGCCGTCTACCAGGACTTCAATCTCCGGACCTGTTGAATCCTGAAAGGCCGGGTCAGCGCCGCGTAACGGCAACCGTTCGATGACGCCGGCGGCATCGCTGCGCCCATCCGTCGCATAGACGGCGATACGTCCCTGATTACCGCCGTAAGTGATGTCTCTGGGTACTATAAACGAAGCGGAAAATTGACCTTGATCCACCGATACCGTCCCCCGAAAAACGTCCGCGCCGGGCAATAGATATTGGGCCTGTCCGCCCAGAGAAGCAGTATAGGTTACCTCCTGGGCTGAATCGGATGTACGAACAAACGCCGAGCCGGAAAACGACCGGTCTATCGTTGAATCCTGCAGGACCTCGCCCTGAATTTCAGCGACATGAAGAACCCGCAGCGTATCGACGGCCTCTGTAAATCGGATGGCTTGATTCGGTTTGCCGATACGCATAGCGGGATCGCCGAAGTAGATGTATTTTTCACTGTTTGTCCGATCCACGGTACGTATTTTGGCCTGTAGAAGCGCCTCGCCGATGGTCAAATTCTGCTTGAACATCCCGTCGAACAGTGCTCTGTTAAGCACGGCATTCGGATGGGGAAACGACAGGCGCGTCGCCCCGACAAAACCCACAGCGCCTTTCCCTTCCACGCGTAAAAAATCTTCCGCCATGGCTTCTTCCGTGACCAGATCAAACCGGCCCGCTGTGCATGTCGCCGTCACGAACACCGGCAGCTTGTTGCCGTTGTTCAGAGACGGTAAATCCCGGCTGGTATTGAATACACGCTCATGTGCCCAGAGATTGGCGGCGCCGTGGCCTACCCAGTTAACCAACAGGACGCCGTCGTTGATATGATTGATCAGCGCATCTCTCGCCCCCGGCTTTTCACCTGCGGCATCCAGAGGGAATTGGGTCAGGTAGACTTTCTCAGCGCGGAAAGACCGAGGGAGATGCCGGTCTGCCAGACGCTCTGAATCGGTGGTGTGAAACAACTCTGCGAACGTGCTGCCCGGCGTGTTTTCATCATCTGCGGTCAACACAATCGTATTACGCCAGACACCGAATTCGGGGGCGGATTCATAATCTATAATCTTACGGACCATAATGTCTGCCTGCACGGGCAACTGGGCTGGCAGTCTGCCGATGGCCATATCCGGAAAAATATCATTTTCTACGAGCGGGTCGCCGTTGCCGTCGAAATACACAAACCAGTCGTCAGTGCAGCGATCACCCTGTTCGAACGGCGGTACCCAGAGACCGGGGCTGTTGCGGGAATGGTTTTTGTAATCGAAGTTGCCGTCACCCAGCAACAAGGCAAACGCCGGCGGTGATCCTGACGACCAGTTCAACCCCGCATATCGGAGAAAATCTCTGATGGCCGTCGGATCGAACAGCCCCCAGGAAAATTCATCATAGATATCGGAGGTTTTCGCTACAGTCACCCGCATACCGGAATAAGCAGTGCGATGCGCGCGCAACTTCTCTGACGCGTCGATAAAGCTGTCGTGGGTGACGATAATGTAGTCGGCGCCGTTGTTGACATTGCGCAGATCGGAATCCGCATCCTGAAAGAGAGACACCGGTTGTTTCCATTGCTCCGGAGTGACCAGAATATACTGCGTGGGAATCGTACGGACCGAATCCCTGAAGCCGCTGCCGGACTCGGTCGTCATCTGCGTTACCTGAAACAGATCGGTTATGTCGAACGATTCGGCATCAGCCGGGGCGCTGCTTACCTGATAACGAACAAATGGCCCGGCAGCCTGCAGATCCTGCTCAAAGGTCAGCGTTCCTTCAGAGGCATCCATCGGCGCCCGGTATGCAAATTCAAACCAATCGAAATACACATGGTCCGGCTGGTTTGCTGTGCTGTTATTCCTCGGCAATACGATCCGAATTTCATTGACGCCATCCTGCAGCCAGTTACCTGTCTCCGACAATTCAACGGAGACAGATTCACCGGACCAGATGCGTTCGCCCACGAAGGTATTGTTGATAAATACTTGAACGTGGTGGGCAAATCGGGTCTTGCTTTGAAATCGGAATCGAGCGGTAACATGGCCGCTACGAGCCACATTTCCCAGGTCCACCGCGAAGGTTACCTCTTCACGAAAGGCGCCGTCGAACAGTTGCCAGAACCAGGTTGTTCCGGAGTTGATCGGATTGAGGATTTCCCGTTCTTCACGACGTCTGACGGGCGTATCTATTTGTGTTACGCCACCAGCGATCCGCCCATCACGAATCCCCATGCGTTTACCGGGTATTGTGCCGCCGATGGACAGCCAATACACGTTTGTATCCGTATATGGATTATTAAAAAAGAGATAGGTCCGCAGGGTCTGCAAAAAATCCCAGCCATGCAAGGCTGTGCCGTAAAATAAAATATGGTCGTTCTCATCAAAACGACCGTCTGCTTCGCCTTCTACCTGGATGGCTATTTCTTTCAAGGACGGCCGCGGAGAATCCACATCCTGTGGAAGGACACGCCCCCCGCCGTGGAACATGCGCATGGTATGGGGATCTAACCCATCAACATTGATACCGGTGTCTTGTAATAATTGCCGGTTAATACGATACATACCGTCTTCTGTTATATTCACTTTGTACCAGGTTCCGGGGCCAAAAGGTGATATCCGAGTTGCTGGTGGGTTGGCTGTGCCGAATCGTTGCCAGGCAGCCGCTGTACGGGCATTAAGAACAGACTGTTCAAAAACGGAATTCAACCGGTCAGGACCTCTCCAACCGCTCAAGGGCGTGGTGATCTCCGACGCGTTAAAACGGATATCGACGCGAATACGTTCATATAATCTTACACGTCCATCCGCCGGACTGTAGGCGACGGGAGAGAGGGCGATCGGCAGGACGCTATGGCCACGCATCATCCCCGGCGTATCCACCGTGAGACGGTTTACCGGGCGCATAGTATTTGAGCTATAGGCCTCTTGATCAAGGACATAGCTCAGACCGTCCTTATCCATCCGGGGCGCTGGTGCTAAACGATAGCCCCGAGCGGATCGAAAAGGCGCTTCCAGTACCGTAACAGAGGGTCTGGCGTCGGGCGGTAAGCCGATCAGAACATACCGTTTCGGTAACTGAGGATGCCCCGGTTCCGAGGTCAATGTACACTGGTCAATGGACAACAAGTCGAACGGCTCTCCACTCAGGGACACCGTATCATGACGAACCGGCGTCGGTACATATTCAAATGTCACGCCCGTTATATCGGATCGTAACACATGCAGGTCAACTTGAGTGGATGCGTACAGGGAGGAAAAAAAAGGGGCGACAAAACATAAAAAAATCGCCAGGGTTACAGATGAACGGCTTAGAAAAAAAAACAGATACCCTGATCCAATATTTTTCGGAAGGCTATCCGGCAATTGCCGTTTCAACATCTTCACCTATCACGCATCGGGTTTGCTCGTTTGTATCGTTTTCACCCTTTACCAACGATACCTTCTTAAACAGATTAAAAACTTTAACGAACATAAATCCCTAGCTAATGATATATATGCGAACCCCTGGCGATGTCGAATGTGGTATATTTCCTTCAAAACTTAGGTAATAATATACGATTTTAGACGCCTGTGTCAAGAATTTTCTCGTCCTTTCCACCCTGTCCCTTTCAGTTCTTGCTTGACGTTTTGGTCTTATTTTGACTACCATGGCTGATGCTCTGCACCAGGAGATTTTATCCTTTATGTATTTGGTAAAAGGAAACAGACCATGGCAGCACTACACAAACTACGATATCATCTGGTAGACGTCTTTACAGACTATATGTTCGGTGGGAACCAACTGGCGGTTTTCACGAATGCACGAGGCTTATCCGCCACCATCATGCAGGCGATCGCCAATGAAATGAATCTATCTGAAACGACCTTTGTATTGCCTCCTGAAAATCCGGCCCATGACTATCGGATACGTATTTTCACGCCGGTTACCGAATTACCGATGGCCGGTCATCCTACCATAGGCACCTCCTATGTTCTGGCGAAGGAATATCTGGTTGATCGGAGTGATCAGGAAACTTGCCTGCAAATACAGTTGGAGGAAGAAATAGGCGTGATCCCCGTAACGATACAAATGCGGGATCATCAACCGGAACTTATCTGGATGGAGCAACCCTTACCCACTTTCGGGTCTGAATTCGAGGATGTAGATATTATTGCTGAGATGCTGAATATCGACCCCGGAGCGATTCGCGAGACCGGTCTGCCTATGCAGGTCGTGTCTTGTGGTGTACCGTTCTTATTTATCCCGATACAGGATCTGGCCTCTATACGGCGTGTGTCGCTTCGACGAGAGATATGGGAGCAGGTCTTGAGGGACTACGAAGCCATGCATGTGTTCGTTTTTACCAGGCAGACGGAGCGGAGTGGTGGAACTGTACATTGTCGAATGTTTGCCCCCGCGCTCGGGATCAACGAAGATCCGGCGACAGGCGGCGCCAGCGGTCCGTTAGGATGTTATCTGGTACACCACAAGATTGTTCCAATCAAGCCGACGACGCATATTATCAGCGAGCAGGGTATTGAGATGGGGCGTCCCAGCACCATTCACATCGAAATCGGTAGCGAGGATGATAAAATAACAGGGGTCCGCGTCGGTGGAACCTGCTGTTCTGTTGGAGAAGGGTTCCTGGAGATCTGAGGAAAAGTGGCGTGGAAGGATGGGAGGTTGGATGGGAAGAATATGGATGATAGACCTTCCACCCTTCCACCCTTCCATCCCGGTCTACTTCTGCTTCCCCTTGGTCCAGGTCGGTACATTAACCCATCGGCGTGTCGCCGCCGCCTCTACGATCGCTTCTGCGACGACCTGTGCGCGCATGCCATGATAGAAGGACGGAAGGCAATCCCGTCCTTCCCGGATTGCGCTTACGAACTCCCAGGCTTGATCGTACCGGAAGATCTGCATCGGATCCCCTTCTGCCGGATTTCTCGGTGAACCAGGGCGTTTGAGAAACGCTTCGGGCACGGTACGCCGTCTGTATTTCTTACCCGGCGACGCCATCAGGATGGTATGAGGCGAATGAAGCTGATAACCTGCAGAGGCTTTGCTGCCGTTTAATTCACAGGTATCATGGTCGCCCCCGGGGCCGTGCCCCTTCGTCAATTTACCCATTTCAAATACGCCGGTTGCGCCCGATTCAAATTCTGCTATCCAGGCTACCCAATCTTCTACATCCTGTGGTTCACAGGGTTCTCCGGCTGCCGTGTGATCACGCTGAACCACCTGTTTAGAGGAAGCAGTCACGGCTTTAATAGGGCCGAGTAGATTCTCTGCGAAATCAAGCCGGTGGATACCCATATCGCCCAATTCACCGGTCGCAGCCATATGTTTGTATTGACGCCAGCCGATGGATGCCTCACCCCAATCCTGCAGGCGCTGAAAACGAGCATGGCGAATTTCACCGAGGGCCCCCTTGTCCACCAGGGACTTAAGATATTGCATGCCGGGAACAAAGCGATAGGTGAAGGCGGTCATGTGCCGTACCCCGGCGCTGCGTGCCGCCTCATACATATCAACGGTTTCAGGCACATCCATACCGAGGGGCTTTTCGCACAACACATGGCAACCCGCCTCGATCACTTTGAGGACCAGATCATGATGATAGACATTCGGTACAGAAACAGAGACGGCATCCGGTTTAACGGTTTTGAGAAATTCATCTATATCCGTATAACCGGCTTTGATACCCCACTCTTTCCGACGACGAGCCAGCAACATTTCGTCCGTCTCGCATAAGCCGACAATTTTCACGCCTGGAATACGCGATAACCCGGGATGGTGCACCGCAGCGCACACCTGGCCAAGACCGATAAGGCCAATACGCAATTCGTTCTTTGGCATCTACTACTCCTTGGTGTTCAGAAGGCAGTAGGCAGTAGGCAGGACTGCGAGGTCCATAGTTTTTTCACTGCTTACTGCTTACTGCTTACCGCATTTCCCATGTTCTCAATTGTTCTGATATGTTGTCGATGACCAGAGCCAGACCTCCCGGTCCTATAACCGCAGCTGATTCCTGATAGATCCCTTTGCCATATTCATCGGCAGGCAAGAGATAACCGCCTGTACCCCGATTGCAAAGGACACCGACGATGATAGGCGTATCAGGAAATCGGACTCGCAGTTCGCGTTGCAGGAGGTTGTACGGCTCTCCGCTTACCAGGACAAAAACACCTTCACCGAGGCGCCATAGAGTCACGCCATATGGCGCCGGTTGACCAGGGGTCACGCCTTCAACGCGACGCATAGCCCGTCGGGTGCGTTCTACCTGGGCGCGGCAGTCAGCAGCTTCCTGGTCCTGTCCTGCCTGCCGTGCGGCGTCTTCCTGTTGTTGCCAATCCGCCAGCTTTTCATCCAGTTCCGCCTGCGCCGGAAGATCCACAAGCGGGAGTTCAAAGGTCATGTATTCTGTGGTTAAGTGATTCACAACGTGCGTTCTTGCCTCATTAAGAGGTTCATGTCGCCACGTCCCGATGGTCGCACCGGAAGTAACCGGTCCGGCATATTGCATCTCGGTGCCGTGCGGTGTCAACGCTTCGAGAGCCGACAGTGCCGCGTAGCCAAGTTGACGGCCATTACGGTCCGCCACGGACGTATCGCCGACATAACCGTCTTTAGGGCCGAGGTCACCGCAGGCGCCTAACAAAAACACGCATGGCACGCCGGTATCCCGCTCGACGACCTCACGCATGGCGCCGATATAGTCAGGGCTGATCAGCGTATTGTCCCAGGCGAGTGTTGTGGGATGGCATCCGTAATTAATAAGTGTAGCGATCAGATGCCCGTTCCGATCTGTGACCCGGATCACCATAACCGTATCGTCTCCGTCCCGTTCCGGATTGGTGCCGCAAACATATTGCTGCCTCTCCTCGTCCCAATAGTCTCGATTCCATGCCAGATCACAATGACCGACGCCGTAGGCCAGCTCCACGGGCTGTTTGTTCGACCGGGCTTGCTCGATTGCATCGGCAATAGCGATCGGCAGTGAGTCCAGATAACCTGGGATCAGATCCCCGCCTTCATCATGGATACGATCCAGGTCGAAATTGCCGCCGGCATGCGTGTGAGAGAACGTGATGACCACACGTTCCGGCGCCACTTCAATCCGTTCCGAGACGGATTGGGTCAGGCGGTCGATCTCTCGTTCTCGCAACCAGCCTAAATCAAGCGTAACAAGGATATGTTCTTCTGATTGTGGATCCTGGATGACCAATACCGTCGCATTTAACGGTCGATGGACACCGGTAGACGCATCATGGCGGGCGGCGCCCCAACATCGATGATAGATACCCACCGGCGGCGTCACATTAACCCGACCAAAGCCCAGAACACACCGTCCAAGCGGCGTGGGCAAAATATGCTGGCTCATACCGTCTCCTGTTATTTTGCAATACAATTTCAAAAATTCCCAAACCATAACTAGGCCTGCCACGAAAGTTTGTCAATGGGAAATCCTTGTCGATATTGAAATAATATAGACTATGAGCAAATGGGGATCTTCGAGGAGGTGCAGGACCTATCGGCTACTTGCGGAACCTACCGGGTAGCTGTATCAGGTTCGATGTGACGCCTGTATAGAGGGTTTCGTCTGCCGGCCATGATGTAAACTCAGGATTGTTTCATCGGCACAAATGCAGATAGTCACCCTTTATAGTTTTAACCGCCAGATGAACTGGATTTCGTCCGGGAATTCTGCATAGGCGTAGGTGATAATAGAGTCGAGTATACAGCCCTGGCGACGGCTGCTTTAAACAGTTGATGT
>Ga0066376_10000939_pt1 | contig 28118 bp, 27 predicted proteins | sample Knorr_S15_td_Bot_FD_77009 | JGI IMG/M metagenome (GOLD analysis project Ga0066376, IMG submission 77009) | Marine microbial communities from Southern Atlantic Ocean transect - Knorr_S15_td_Bottom_ad_5009_LV_A | ecosystem: Environmental > Aquatic > Marine > Oceanic | place: Southern Atlantic... | reverse complement strand
GGCCATAGTCCAATACAACTTGAGCGTGCGCAACTGAGAGTCCCCGTGAGGCTTCCCGTTAGAGTCCCCGTGAGGCTTCCCGTTAGAGTCCCTTGGAGCGTTCCCGCTGATATAGGGATAATGGTGATTCGCCCATCACTTGGGGCTCGGCGCCTATGGTGCTTTTAGCATAATAAGGTAATAATCTTACTTGGCGCCGCGCTCTCCGGTCAGCTTAATCGGCCTCCGACGATCGATTTATTTCTGTAGAGGTGTCGCTCGGGGTTTGGGCCACCCGAACTGCCTGTAACCTGAGTTGCTCGTTGATTAATACTCGATTATTAAATATTGAGGGATGATTTTGTCGAAACAGATTGGGATTGCTTTCGTGCTGATTTTAATGATAGCTGCTTGTGGCGGGACGGCCACTGTTGCGCCGACAAGCGCTCCGGAGCCCACAGCGGCTGTCGAAACATTGACAGTGGGTCACCAGTTGTTCGTCACCAAAGGTTGCGCCGCTTGCCATGGTCAGGTTGGCGAAGGTTCCGCCATTGCCCCGGCATTGGGGGCCACACAGGGAACCAAGTGAGGCGTCAGGCTCGCGCGCCGCTGGGGCTCATGCCGGTTTTCCCGCCAGATAAGATTACCAACACCGAACTGGATGAAATCGCTGGGTTCGTAGAATCGTTGGCTGGTGACCACTCGCATCAGGCGCCAGCGGCTAGGGCGGACGCTCTGGCCCAACACCACTGGATGGCCTTGTTCGCCTTGGAAGATAATCAACCCTTCTGAGGCGGCTCACCACATCGTCCACGTGATTGAGTTGGTGTCTGGTGACCACTTGGCCCGTATGCAAGAAGTTATTCAGTTGATTCAAAGTGCGAAATTACATGATGCTGAGCATGTCATCGAGACTATGATTGCTGGGACGGCAGCGCCAGGTTTAACGGATTCGGAGATGCATCTTCGCTTAGCGGCATCGTCAGCCGCAGTAGCAAGTGGAGCATGCCATTCATCACTTGGAGCACTACTCGGAGGCGATTTTGTTGTTAGAGGCGGGAGAAATGACAGAGGCGGGCCATGAGATTTCCGAACTCGTTGGCGGAAATGATGAGGAACCGGGCCACGACGATAGCACAGAGGAACACGAAGACGAGGACGAACACGAAGAGGAAGATGGCCATGAGGACGGAGGCTAGAATCCGTCGATTTCCCTTCCAGCAATGTTATTGAACTTGCGCATAATCCTGCGATAGGCTGGTATTCGGCATTATATTTGCGAATCAGAGGATAATATCGCATCCGGTCCGGTGTCAGTGACGATAGACGGGAGGTCTAAGGCCGGGAGAGGAGGGTAAATGCCTAAGGTTTTTATTCAAGCGCCGACAGACAAGGTGTTCGAAGCCATGTGCGACCTGACCCGCCACGCCAAATGGGCGAAGCATGATATTGCCATAGAATCCGGGCAGGAAGGGCCTCCGGCAGTGGGCAACATTTACACTTCTTCTCACAAAGGGGGCAAACCCGACCGGCTAACTATTACTGACCTGACCCCTAATGAAAGGTTTGGTTTTCATGTGGTGATGCCCAATAATTGGGAACTTCAACAGGAAATGACGGCTTCGCCCCAAGGCGAAGGGACTCTGGTCACTCGATCCGGCAAGATTACCAAAATTCCGGTATTGATGGCCCCTCTGAAGCTATTGATTGCCCTCGTGGGGCCTATGGATGACAAAAAACTCTTAAATAATATGAAATCCGACTTGGAAGCGTAGGCCAATTCCTAGTTCCTCCCAGGCTTGGCATTTCCCGGTGTCGTATTTCTCAGTATTTTTTCTTGCGCGTGTTTCCAGTATAGGGTGGCAGCATAGGCCGGCCCAACGTCGGCCTATTTGGGGCTGGCGGGTCGTTTTTCGGCTGGCGACTACTGCCAATTTTTGGCTTTTGGCAGGTGTCTTGCTCCCCTAACATTTCCTGCGTGTTTGGCGACTATGTTCATAGTGCCATCCCTTCGGGACACTTCTCCGCGAATCACCACCACGGGCTCTTTGAGGACCATCCGGTACCGCATGTATATCTTGGGCCACACGATTATGGGTATGTGGCCGAACTCATCCTCCAGAGTAAGAAACACTGCCTTGCCCAAGGGCCTCTGACGGCGGATTATCAGGCCGGCCACGGTAACTTCTTCACCGTCGGGCAAATTGGTAACATCCGGACTGGTCAGTACCCTTGGAGGAAGGTGAGGGCGCAACTGGGCCATCAAGTGTCCTTGAGGATGGAGACCCAAGGTGCGGTATTCATCCAGCATAATTTCCCACTGGTCTTGGGGTGGCAGCTCGGCCATGTCCTGCTCCACGGGCAAAGGTAGAGCTAATTGAGTGCCGCCGTTTTTAGCCTTTCCGTTTTTGGTCTTTTCGAGCTTAGCCTTTATAGGGCGGTAGCGCAGGCCTACTTCCCACAGGGCTGTTCTGCGGTCCGGGGCTGTGGTGGCGGGGGTGACGAAATCCCCCCAACCCCCCTTTACCAAAGGGGGGCTAGATTTGGTTTCCTTTACTAAAGGCGCACTGGTCTGCAGCGAGTCGAAAGCGCCAGCGGACACCAGGTTTTCGATGGATTCCCGCAGTAAGCCGGTGCGTTCCATGGCATCGGCTAGGCTGCTGAAGGGCTGGCCTTGCTCTCTGGCTTGAACGATGGACGTTGCTGCGGTATTGCCCACGCTCCGCACCATGGAGAGGCCCAGCAGCACGGACTCGTCTTTGACTATGCATTTTTCCATGCTGATGTTTATGTCCGGATTGAGCACCGTAATGCCGTGGCGCTTGGCGTCTTCTTTCAGGGTTTCGGTGTTGTAGAACCCCATGGGCTGCTGGTTGAAGATGGCAACGAAAAACTCCAGAGGATAGTAGTGTTTGAGCCAAGCCATGTGATAGGCGGTCACTCCGAAGGCGAAGGCATGGGATTCGGGGAACATGTAGTGGCCGTTGAACTTCTTGAATATTCTTTCGATGGCTTCTTGAGGCACGCCCCGTTCTTCTGCGCCCTTCTGGAACTTCTCCCAGTAGAAGGCAATCAAGCCCTCGTTGTGCTTCCGGATAAAGGCCCGGCGGAGTTGGTCGGCCTCTACGGCGCTGAACCCAGCCACGTCCATGGCCAGTTGGTTCACTTGGTCTTGGAACAAGATGATTCCCAGCGTGCGTTCCAAGGCCCGTTTTTCCAAGGGATGGTCGTAGTCCCAGGGTGCCTTAAAAGCCCGCCGTTGGATGAACTGGGTTACGCCGTCGTTGGCGCCCACGCCGGGCCGCACCGCTCCCACCTCGTAGGCCATGTCGGTGAGGTTCACGGGTTTGATGCGGGGTGTAGTCTGCATCTGAGCCGCTGACTCCACCTGGAAGATGCCGATGGTATCGGCTTGGTGAATCATCTCGTACACTGCTTGGTCATCAAAGTCGATGCGGCTAAGGTCTATATAGTGGCCCTCACGTTCTTCTATGAGGAGCAGGGCTTCTTGCATCTGGGATAGAGCACCCAAGGCCAGGAAGTCAATCTTCACGAAACCGGCTTGGTCGATGCTGTCCTTGTCCCAGTGGCAGATGTAGCGGTCGGCGATGGCCGACGGTTGCACCGGTACCATGTCGGTGAGAGGCGAGGAACTGATAATCATTCCGCCGGGATGTTGGGCCAGGTATTTGGGGAATCCGTCCAACTGGCAGGCCAAGTCTATGAGGTCTCGCCACACGGGGGCGTTTACCTTATCTCGAAATTCGGGGAGGGTCAGCATCTCAATCTGCAGGCTCTTGGCGCTGTGGGAGTCCACCCGCTTGGCCAGCTTGTCCACCTCCTGATGAGGGAGTCCCAACGCTTTGCCCAAGTCCCGGATGGCCCCCTTCATCTTATAGGTGCTAATCATGCCGGTGAGGGTGGCGTGGTCCCAACCCCACTTCTCATGCACTCGCTTGATTAGCTCCTCCCGGATGTTGCGGGGGAAGTCTAGGTCTATGTCCGGCACCGACCCCATGTCGTCGGACAAAAAGCGCTCCAAGGAAAGGTTGAACTCCAAGGGATCGATGTGGGACAGGCCGATTAAATAACCCACCAGCATGGCCACCGACGAACCCCGGCCTCTACCCGGCGGACGCTCTTCCAGGGGTATTTCGGCATCGCTCAACCCCAACTCAATCATGATTTGGCGGCCCATCTGGATGATGTCGTAATAGATGAGCAGGAACCCCGCCAGGTTATGCCGCTGAATCAGGCGAAACTCTTCCTTGAGCCGGGCTTCCACCTTTTCGGTGACGCTGCCGTAACGGCGGACGGCGGCCTGGCGGCACAGGTTTTCCAGGTGGGTTTGGGGGGTGAATCCTTCAGGCACCGGATAATCGGGGAACTGGTAGTTCAGGTCTTTGGTCAGGTCGAAGGCGCACCGGTCCGCAATCTTGACGGTGTTTTCGATGGCCTCCGGGCATTCTTGAAATAGGGCCGCCATTTCCTGGGGAGACTTCAGATAAAACTGGTCGCTGGGGCGGCGCTCCGGGTGGGTTTCCTCCAAGCTCCGGTTGTGCTGGATGGCCACCAAGGCGTCTTGGAGGCGGTGGCGCTCCAGGGCATGGTAGTGGACGTTGTTGGTGGCTACCACGCCCACGCCCAGGCTGTGGGCTAGTTGAATGAGCCGCCGGTTTCGCTGGATGTCGCCTTGAACCAGGTTCTGTTGCAACTCCACAAAGACATTTTCCGGGCCGAACCACTCCAGGTATTGCTCCAAGGTCTCTTGGGCCTCCCGCTGGTTCTTGGAAGACTGCGAGGCCAACAGGCTGGAGAGGGGGCCTTTGCGGCAGCCGGTGAGCAGGATCAACCCTTGGGCCAACTCGGGTATGTAGATGGGATCCAGCCTGGGATCCCGCCGGTCGCTGGAGATGTGGGAGTAGGAGAGGAGGTTGCACAGGTTGCGGTAGCCTTGCCGTGTCTCGGCCAGAAAGGTCAGGTGGGAGCCGTCCTTAAAGGTGACCTCGGCGCCGGTGATGGCCTGCATGCCCAGGGTGCTGGCGACTTGGGCGAAGTGCATGGCCCCACAAAGGTTGTCGTGGTCGGTTAGGGCCAAGGCTTTATGGCCCAGTTCCTTGGCGCGCACCAAAAGGTCCTCCACCGAGGAGGCGCCTTCCTGGAAAGAGTAGTTGCTGTGGCAATGAAGTTCGGCGTACATGGTTTTTAGTTTTCAGCTTTATGGGTGGGAGCGGCCCAGTTCTCCCCTTTCGTAAAGGGGAGTTAGAGGGGATTTTCACCCGCCGCCGCCTCCATGTTCAAAGAATCACAGCCTGAAGAATCACGCAATGTCCGAAGAATCATGTCCACACCACCAACTTCGACTTAGGTGCGTAAAAGTCGACGATATAGTTGCCTATTGGCTTCTGTCGGTAAAACTGAGTGTCCATAAGCTGCCTTGTACGCAGCCGCGCCCACAATTTTCGCTCACTGGGAGTCATTTCTTTGCGCAATCGGCGTGCGCTTTGTTTCAAATTGGGGTTGTACTTGAGCATTGTTGGAGAATCCTTTCGATGCTTCTTGTGATGGGTTAAATCCCCCTAGCCCCCTTTACGAAAGGGGGGACGTGTTATTCGTTAAGAAAGGAGGGGAGAGTATCCTCCGAAAGATAGCTGATAGCTGATAGCTGATAGCTTTCTCACTCCCTTTGTTGGTACCAGTCTCCGGTGGTTAGGTCCTGGAAGAGGGTGATGCGGCGGCCGTCTTCGGTGGTGACTTGGTAGTACATTCTGACGATGGGCTTTTCCCGCCACCATTCCTCGTCGATTTTCCAGGTGTTGTCTATGGAGACCACTTTGAGACCAGGCCTTTCTAAAGATGAGGCCTTCGGCCTTCGGCCCCTTGCAGGCAGGGATTTGGACACAGCTATTGGCTGCTGGCAGGCGTCTTCTTGGACGATGACGGGCACAGGCAGGTTTAGGGGTCGTAAATTTACGGGTCGCAAATTTACGGATCGAATGGAACCAGCGCCTGGCGTCTTTCTGGAATTCTGGACCATGGTTCTACATCCCTCACTCGGTAGATGGGCGGCCTGCAGCCCAACAGGGCCTCCAACTGCCGCATCATTTCTTTAAGTTGCTCCTGTTTGCGAATGTCGGAGAATAGGCTGGACTGGATGCCAGCCTGTCCGGTGAACCCGGCCAAGGTCAGCTTCATGTCCTCTAAAGGGCCGGGCATGGTAACGATGTCCAAGCGGCTTTTCAGAGAGAAGAGAGCCCGTTCTTTACTGCCCACCGCCTCTTTGAAGGCGAAGCGTTTGGTCCAAGGAGGGCGCCGGAACACCTGGCTTTCCATGGTTGCGGTGCGCACGTACCGGCCCATGATTAAGGGCCGGGTAAAGGCGCGGCCCAGTAGGGTTTCCACGGCGGTCAGGATGGCGTGCTGGGTCACCGTGGGCGAAGGGAAGGTGAGGAACTCCGTCACCACCTCTTCTCGTTGGTAGGGTAGAAGGTGGCTGGAGTCGATGCCATTGGCCAACTCCCAAGCCTTCTTCCCCTCGGCCTTTAACTGAGCTTGGACCGAACCCACCTTCAGGCTGGCCAACTGGCCCAGGGTGTGCAGGCCAAAGGCGTGCAGGCGCTCCTTGCTGTTCCAAGACAAGGGCAACAGGTTGACGGAGAAGTCCTTCAAGAACCCGGCTGTGTCTCGAGGGACCCTGGTGGCCCGTCCACCGCTGCTGGTCACCGAGGCGACGTAGGCCGGGAACTTTCCTTCGGCCACTCCGATGCGGGGGTTGAACTCTTCGGGCACGGCTTGGAGCAGGGAAGAGATGAGCCTGGCCTCGCCTCCGTACATGGCTTCCAGCCCGTCCAGCCCCACGTAGGCGCAGCCCAACTCCGCCTTTTCGACCAATGGGCTTCGCTGTTCTAAAGAGCTAATCACGCCATCAAAGGCCGTCTCGTAATAGGGTGTGTCGGCTTGAAGCAGGGTCGCGCTCTTGCAGCGGGACACGGCTTCTTGCAGAGACATGCCGGAGACAACGCCCCGGGCCTCTGAGGAGCTGTCCAGCACCAACTCTTTGGAGCCGTAGCTCTCGGTGATTATCACCGGTCTGCGCCGCAGTTCCGGATAGCGGCGCAACTCGGCTTTTACCGGTAGGTGGGTTATGAGTATGCAAGCGATTTTCATGTTCAGAGTTCAGCTTTGTTAGCCATCAGCGGTCGGCTTTATTCCCCCCGCCCCGGATTCTTCGCTCCACTCAGAATGACAGAGTGGTGGGCGCTCAGAGTGGCAAAAACGAGCCTTAGAATGACAGAGTCTGCTTCTGTGTTGGGCATTGGAATGACGGAAAGTACCTCCATGTCACCCTGAGTGAAGCGAAGAGTCTGGAATGTTGGGGGCATAGAATTACGCATTCCACTGCTTGCTTCTGGCGCTGCCTGCCACTGATGCTGGGCAACGGATTATATAGAACGAATGTACTACAGAACAATACAAAGAAGTCAGCAATCTTCGAATTATTGTTAGATAAAGTTTTAAAAAGTGAACAACATATAAAAATATGCCCTAGATGCTTACGAAAACAGGATAATTTAGGCATATAATTAATGTTTACGTTAAGCACCGCCTTGCTATGAGGTAGGACTGGGGCGTCATAGGGGATGTACCTCCGTTAACCGTTAAATTAATGATTAAGCCGAAACAAGAACCGGAACTTTGAGCGCAGGTTTCGGATAGATTTCCCTTTGCGGCTGCGTTAACCTGAGATTCGTTCTAGAACATTACCCGGTAAAAACCACCGGTTAGCTTGAGCGCTTTAGGGGAGAATCAAATGGCCACTGAACCGTCGCCTGTCAACCCGACTCCAACAGAACTGCCGCCAAAAGAACTGGCGGACTGGCTTAATGAAAGTGTTGGAGGAACATTGATGGAGCCCTTGGGGATAAGGGCCATCGAAGTTGGGCCCCAACGGGCAGTGGCCGAGCTTGAAGTGGGCCCAGGGGTAATGACACGAACCGGCTATGTCCACGCTGGGGCCATGATGTCCTTGGCCGACACCAGTGCCACCTATCTGGCAGTGGCCCACATCAAGGGCAGCTATGACGACCTGGACCGTTTTCCCGTGGCCATCGGGCTGAGCAGCCAGATAGTCAGCAACGTTCAGGAAGGGACTATCAGAGCAGAGTCCCAAGTGGTACACGGAGGCCGGACCCTGATTGTGGTGGAGACACGGGTCACCAGCGGCGATGGGCGCTTGTTGGCAATGGTCAACACGACACATTTCGTCCGTGGCTCCAGAGCGTAGCTGCCCAGAGGCAACCCCAATCACGAGTGATAAAAGCAACGAATCAGGTACAATATAACGATGAGATGGTGAGTAAGATGACCATATTGAGAGACAAAAAAGATTTGACCTCCAGGCATCAAGATGAACAGGCAAAGTCCGTGCCAGAGGCCGAATCCGAAGCCCGGTGGCAGGCTGTGCAAAACCGTGACCGCCGATTTGACGGCGCTTTCGTTTATGCGGTGCGTTCCACGGGCATCTACTGCCGGTGCACCTGCCCCAGCCGCAGGCCCAATCGGCAACACGTTAGCTTTTTCTCCGGCCCGGAACCGGCATCGCAAGCCGGGTTTCGAGGCTGCCTCCGCTGCCACCCCGACCAGAGTCTAACGGCGGATAGGCAGATGGACTTGGTTCGCACCGCCTGCCGCCACATACAGGAAGCCGAAGACGGGCCACCCAGCCTGACTGAGTTGAGCGCCGCTTTAGCTGTTAGTTCCGGGCACCTGCAACGGGTGTTCAAACGACAGCTGGGTGTCTCACCACGCCAGTTTGCCGACGCCTGCCGCCAGGAGCGGTTCAAAGCGCGCCTGAAATCCGGGTGGGACATCACCGATGCGATGTACGATGCCGGATACGGCTTCACCAGCCGTCTTTACGAAGGCTCTTTGGACCACCTGGGCATGAGCCCAGCGTCATACAAACGGGGAGGCGGCGGGGCCAGGATTGCCTACGCAACAGTGGAGAGCCCCTTGGGACAATTGTTGGTGGCGGCGACCGAACAGGGCGTTTGCGCTGTTAAGATTGGCGACCATCATGAAAGCCTGGAGGAGGAATTGAAAGGCGAGTTCCCCGGCGCCGAGTTGCGCCGAGACAGCCCGGTCCTAGGCGAGTGGGTAACCGCCATAGTGGAACACCTGAGCGGACAACTACCCAACTTGGACCTGCCTGTGGACGTTCGGGCCACGGCATTTCAAAGGCTGGTCTGGGAATACCTTCGCAACATACCCTATGGCGAGACTCGGACCTATCAACAAATCGCTATCGAGTTGGGCCAACCGAAGGCGGCTAGGGCGGTGGGTCGGGCCTGCGCTACCAATCCGGTGGCCGTAGTTGTGCCTTGCCACCGGGTTGTGCGCCGGGACGGAAACCTGGGAGGCTACCGCTGGGGCCTACATCGCAAAAAAGAGTTGCTGGCTCAAGAGCTAGCCCAAAAACTTTCCAGCACAGCGGCCTCCAATTGAAGATAAATCAAAATCTCCCAGCTTGTTCGGCAAGCCATTATTCGGCGACTGCCGTATACCTATCAACACGGTTCGGTGAGATACCTTGGACAAACCTTCAACTAACCTTCGACGAACTTGTAGTGAATAACAGGTAGATAACCTGACCAGCAAAATCACCCCGAAGCTCGCCGGTACAAGGTCTATAGGCAAGGCTTCTCACCGTAATCCCGGGCTTCAAAAATTAAGCGTAGCAGCTATATGTCGATTACCCGGCCAAATAACCCACCAAGAAGCGTCTCCCGCCTGTTTCTAATCTTAGCTGTGCTCGCAGCAATCAATGTCCTTTGGGTTTGGCCGTCGTCCGCTGCCATGGCGGAAGGTGGGATTGAGGTGGTAGAGGACGACCGCCAGGTGGAATTCCCCAACGAGCTAAGTTTCACCATGACGGCGGAAAGTAGCGAAGATATCGTAGAAATCCAGTTGCTTTACCGGATCGCTGGCAGCGGGGTATGGTCCTACGCCTACGCTGACTTGATCCCCGGCAAGAGGGTCACTTCCAACCTTGACCTGGTGGTCGCCGGTTCCACCTACCTACCACCGGGAGTTGACGTGGAGTACTACTACGTCATCACCGACTCCCTCGGAAACACCCACGCGACCGAGATTCAGTCGGTAGAATATCTGGACGGAAGATACGACTGGGAACGCACTCAGATTGGCCCGTTAACATTGCTGCACCATGGACTCTCCCAGTCTAGGGTGACCGTGGTCAGCCGTGAAGTTGAGGATGCTCTGAGCCATATCCGCAGCTTGCTTGACATGGACAACTTAGTGGACCATCTCGAGGCTATACGTGGCGTAATCTACAACAGTAACTCCGAAGCGAGAAACGCTTTTCCTCGTCAGAGTCAGACCATCACCGACTCCCAGGTATTTGGCGGATTCGCTTTCCCAAACAACAGGGTTTTCGTGGGAATCGGATTTCGGACTAGGATTATCTCCCACGAGTCTGCCCACCTCATGCTGGACCAAGCCGTTGGCCCCAACGCTCTGCCGGTTCCTTCTTGGCTGGACGAAGGGTTCGCCGGTTACGTTGAGCCGGGCAGCCGGGCATTTAGCGGTAGCAGCTTGAGTGGAAGGGGACTTCCTTTGAAGTCCATGACCAGGCTCTCCGGGACGCCCCAATCCATCGGCACTTTTTATCGAAAAGCCGAGAGCGTAGTCGCCTACATGATTCAGGAGTTCGGGGTGGACTCTTTCCAGGGTTTGATTGCCCGCCTATCCCAAGGCGACACCATGGACCAGGCGCTTAACCGAGCTTACGGGTTTGATCTTTCCGGCTTGGAAGCCCGTTGGTCAACCGACGATGGCCCACCCACCGCTCCACCTCCTGGCAGGCAGTCCCAAGGCACCCCATGGGCAAGTTTTAGCAGCGTGATGATTGGCGGGTTGGTAGTGGTGGTGGTAGCAGCATGGGCGTTAAAATCCGTTATGAGGAAACTGCGTCCGGAATATCCAACCGAAGAGGGTTTGCAACCGTGGGAAGACCCGGACTTGATGGAATGGGACGATGACGAATAAGCTTGGCTTTTAAGCGTATCGCAAAATCGGGCGAGCTTGATACAGGGGATAAACGATATGACCAGTGATGAAATACAAAGTTTACAAGCCGGGCTGGGAACAGCGAAAGAGCAGGTGGACTCGGCCATAGCCGGAATAACTGAAGCCGAGGCCAGGCAACAACCGGCTCCCGATGCTTGGTCGGTGGCTCAATTGCTGGCCCACATCGCTGAGATTATAGGATTCTGGATGGAGAAGGCAGTATTGATTACCGAAGAGAACGACCCACAAATTTCGCGTTCGGATGTGGAAAGCGACCTGCGACTTGCGGCGGTGACCGACACGGCGGAAGAGTCTCTCGAAGACCTGCTTCAAAGCGTGGATATCGCCTGCGATGAGGCGGTGGAGACGATTGGCGAGATAGATCCCACCGACTTGGAGCGGCCGGGGCACCGGGAGACCAATCCCATCACCGCGGGTGGGGTAATTGAGAACCTGGCCAACCACGTTTCGGCCCATGCCGTGCAGATAACCGAGGCGAGGCAGCAAATCACCTGGAAATCCTGAAACAGGTCGAGTCGGATAAAGCATGCCACATCTAGACGTTTATTCCGGGTTCATTCTTGTGGCCCGTTCGGAGACGGTAATTTGTGAAGCCGGTCGGTCAGGAGAATCGGTTATACTCTTTCCGCAAGATTGATTAGCTGGCGTTTTGGGAAAATAACTCCTCAAAACAATATTGAGGTTTTCGAGGTTTTCGAGGTTTTCGAAATTTTCACTGAAATGAGGCCCAATTGGTAAGAACATTTAGGTTTATGCTAGTCGCTGGAACCGCAGCCGCCGCTATGTTGGTGGCTGGGTGCCTGCTTGAAACGCCGACTCCCGCGCCCAATGCCACTCAAGCGGGCGACGAATCTCCGGCGGACGGGTCGCTTTCCACTCCCACACCTGCGTCGTCCGCAGGAATCACATCTGACGGGCAAGCCTCGGTTACTCCTGCTCCTAGGATGCAGAACGTCCAAGGACACCTGGTGAAGCAATATGCGTCACTACCTTTGATGACCATAGACACCGGCGCGAATTACACAGCAACGATTCGCACGAATCAGGGCCCATTCACCGTTGATCTTTTTGCGTCCCGAGCGCCCAAAACGGTTAACAGTTTCGTTTTCTTGTCTCAGGATGGCTTTTACGACGGAGTTATCTTTCACAGGGTCATTCCTGATTTCATGATTCAAGCAGGAGACCCCACCGGAACCGGTTTCAACGGACCGGGATACCGATACGAGGATGAAATTGACGCTTCCTTGGTTTTCGACGGCTCAGGAATATTGGCCATGGCCAACGCAGGACCCGGTACTAACGGCAGCCAGTTTTTTATAACTGTCGCTGCTACGCCCCAATTAAATGGCAACCACACGATTTTTGGAAGAGTGACCGGCGGGCAAGACGTGGTGACTGGAATTTCATTGGTGGGTACTGACCCGAACGATCGACCCGTTAACCCGGTGATTATCCAAAGCATCGAAATCCTGAAAAACGGCAGCTAGATGATTAGTGAGGCGAACCCGGAGCGGTTTGCCGTTCCCGCAGAACCGAACAGGGCAGAACTTAAAAGGAGTCGCTTGTGGCGTTTGAATTCCTGATTTACGAACGAAAAGGGCAGATATGCTACCTGACGTTGAACCGTCCGGAGAAATTGAATGCCTTAAATCCAGGGCTTATGGAGGAGCTGCGGGAAGCCCTGGCAACCATTGAAGTCGACCCAGAGATACGTGTGGTCATACTGACCGGTGCCGGCAGGGCATTTTCCGCTGGCTTCGACATTACCCGAGAACCCGGAGACCCGGAGCTTCATGAGATTCCACCCGACATTCGGCGAGACCAACTGAAGCACCACATAGATACATTCATGATGATTTGGAATCTGAGCAAGCCGGTCATCGCCGCTGTCAACGGGCTGGCACTGGCGGGAGCCTGTGAGCTGATGCAAGTTTGCGACATCAAAATCGCTTCGGAAAATGCCATTTTGGGTGAGCCGGAGATTCGCGCCGGCCTGGGGCCTCCTTTCCTGATTACACCATTTAGCGTCAGCCCCATGAAGGCGAAAGAGTTGCTGTTAACCGGAGATACAATCGATGCTCAAGAAGCACTCCGTTTGGGAATGATTAACCGTGTGGTGCCCCAAGACCAATTGATGTACGAGTGTGAACGAACGGCTAAAAAGATTTGTCTGATGGCCCAAGTGGGCGTGAAAATGACCAAGCGAGCGGTCAACCGGGTCATGGAGGGAATGGGGTTCCTTTCGACAATTGAGCACAACCTAGAGCTGATGGTCCACTTCGAAACCAGCACTAGCCCGGAGATAGATGCCTTCAATGAGGTGCGCCGGGAGAGCGGGTTAAAAGCGGCGTTGAACTGGCGAGATGATCGCTTCCGGGACCTTTAAGTTCCAAAATTTTTAATCACTACAAATGCAGAAAGGGCAGGGTTTTTTAAAAACCCTGCCCTTTCTTAGTTTATTAGCCTGGTCTCTGGGACGGGATTTCGGCTCTTAACCGCCGCGCTTAACCTCTGTTTTGGCCATTCCCTCGATAAAATGCAGTATGGCCGAATGATCCGACTCGCTTTCGCCGTCGTTAATCAGGGCGCCAATCATCTGTTGCACTAGGGCGGTGGCTGGCAGCGGAATATTCAGTTCCTGAGCGGTCTGCAGGACGTTGCGCAGGTCCTTCTGGTGGAGCCGCATGCGGAAACCCGCCTGGAAATTCCGGTCCAACATCATGGGCCCTTTGGCCTCCATCACGGCGCTCCCCGCCAACCCACCGCGGATGGCATTGAAAACCTTTTCCGGGTCCACACCGGCCTTTTGGGCTAGGACCATGGCTTCGCTGAGGGCTTCAATGTTCAAGGCCACAATAATTTGATTGGCCAGCTTGGTTACGCCGCCAGCGCCAATGTCGCCGGTCAGAACCACGTTGCCGCCCACGGTTTTCATCAGGTCATAACACTTGTCAAATATCTCCTGATTTCCACCAACCATGACAGACAGAGTGGCGTTGATTGCTCCGGGCTCTCCACCGCTCACCGGGGCGTCCAGCATATCGACACTCTGCTTGGCGCATTCGGCGGCTATCTTCTGGGAAACCGAGGGTGCGATGGAACTCATGTCCACTATGATGGCGCCGGAGCTGGCGCCTTCCAGGACGCCGCTGGGCCCTAAAATAGCAGCTTCAGAGTCGGCGGAATCGGGAAGCATGGTGATGATTTTGTCCGAGTTGGCGGCTACTTCTCTGCTGGAAGAGGCACCGGTGGCACCTTCGGTCACCACCTCTTCCAAGTTTGCGCCAACGATGTCGTAAACGGTCAACGAGTAACCGGCTTTCAGCAGATTTTTGGCCATGGGCTTTCCCATGATTCCCAGTCCGACGAATCCGATTCGTTCCGCCATTATCCCTCTCCTTGAATCGCCCTTGCTTGCGTCTATATTTTTGGTTCAATCTGACTTCGCTGAGCCACTCTATCACACATAAAAAGGCAAGGCCATAATTAGGCGGCAGGTGCGAATCAACCCATCTCACCGGCTTTTGTCGGAATTTCGTGGGAATGATGAAGCCGGGCATCACATGTCCGCATCTGCCGTTGTACTGAATTGGTGATGGGTTTATTATTGGTAGTGAAATCTTTAACACACCTCCAGCACCTGCATGCGACACTCAGGCGTTGGTCCAGAGGCGCAAATGGCTGATGGCAGAACCGCACTGGTAACCGGAGGCGCCGGTTTCATCGGCTCCCACTTGGTGGACCGGTTGCTGCCTTTGGGGTACCGGGTAGTCGTAATCGACGACCTGAGTTCGGGCAAGCTGAAGAACCTAAACCCGGCGGCTTCCTTCCACCACAGCGATATCACGCAGCCAGCGTCGGCGGAAGTTTTTCAGATGGAGCAACCGGACTTGGTATTCCATTTGGCCGCTCAGACCAGCGTGCCCTACTCCACCAGAGACCCGGTAAAGGACAGTGAGGTCAACGTCATTGGCACTCTGCGTATGCTTGAGGCGGCCAGGCGACATGGTGTGGAGAAATTCATTTATTCCAGTACCGGGGGCGCCCTATACGGCGAGCCGGAAGGAGACCCCTGCCCTGACGATCACCCGGTTACACCCCTATCCCCGTACGGTATGTCCAAGCGGATGGGCGAATTGGAGATGGAGTTTTACCGGCGGATCTACCGGCTGAATTACACATCCCTCAGGTACGGCAACGTCTACGGCCCCCGCCAAGACCCCCACGGTGAGGCGGGTGTCATCGCGATTTTTAGCCGGGCGATGCTCGAAGGAAAACAACCGGAAATTTTCGGGGATGGCAGTCAAGACAGGGATTTCGTCAGCGTGGATGATGTTGTCGAGGCCAACATCCTGGCTATCGACCGTGGCGACGGGATGTCGATGAACATCGGAACCGGACAAAGAACCAGCATTAATCGAATCTTTGAAATGTTGAAAGACATCATAGGTTTTAAGTGGGGACCGGTGCACAGTGCGGCCCGCTTGGGTGATGTCTACCGAATCAGCCTAGAAAGCACCCGTGCCCAGCAAGAACTGGGCTGGTCCGCCCAAGTGGATTTGGAAGATGGCTTGCGGCGCACGGTGGATTATTTCAGAGAAACTGCCCAAGCCGCAATGTAACGTCCAGCCGGCGGAGTCCAAGCGGCGGTGTGAAATCGGCCTATTCACCTCTAACGGCACATCCGGATATGAATCCGAATAGTAAATCCGGCTAATAAATCTGCGGAGGAACCACACCAATATGGAAGCAGACTACGATGTCATCATCCTTGGAGCAGGGGCTGCCGGGCTGTCTGCCTGCGTATACACTTCTCGGGCGATGATGAAAACCCTGGTGCTGGAGTCTTTGGGGTCCGGCGGACAACTTTTGATAACCGACGAGATTGAGAATTATCCCGGATTCCCAGAGGGTGTAAAGGGCCCGCTGCTGGCTCAGGACATGGAGACCCAGGCGTTGCGATTTGGCGGCGAGTTGGAGTACGCCGAAGTTGAAGCTTTGGACGATATCGATAAACCGGTGAAAATTGTCCGCACCGACGACAAGGTATACACCGCTAAGTCCATAATCATCGCAACCGGCGGCGCCCACAACAAGTTGGGAGCACCTGGCGAAGACGAGCTAGCTGGACGAGGTGTGTCATATTGCGCGGTTTGCGACGGCAACTTCTTTCGGGGTCAGGATGTGGTGGTTGTGGGTGGCGGTGACTCTGCCCTAGACGAAGGGATATACCTGAGCGCCATCGTTAAATCAGTAACGTTTATCCATCGCCGGGATGAACTGCGGGCCACCAAGCTGCTTCAAGAGCGGGCATTCGCCATCGATAATATCAAGTTCCTTTGGAGCCACGTTGTTGAGAACCTTGTCGGAAACGAGCTTTTGGAGGCGGTCAAAGTAAAGAACTTGAAGACCGAGGAAGTGTACGAATACCCCACGGCGGCAGCCTTCATTTACGTGGGCTTCCATCCCAATTCCGAATACCTTCAGGGTGTTCTGGAGATGGACCCGTTGGGCCACATAGCCACCGATCTTCACATGAGGACCAAGGTGCCCGGTGTTTATGCCTGCGGGGACATTCGCACCGAGTCCACCCGTCAGTTGGGTGTTGCTGTGGGCGATGGCATCACTGCCGCTCTCTCCGCTTATCACGACCTCTTGTAGTCAGGGCCTACGTTGCGTTCGAATAAATTGGGCAAGCTGCCGAGCTTGCCCTTTTTTGTTGTAACGACACTGCCTTGCGTAGGTTGCAAGAACAATTGGCGGGGCGATTATCCTCGCTTAGAGCCGGAAGATCTCCCGGCCAAGCAGGATGGATCCGCCCACAATTATTACCGTGACAGCGACGTATCGGAACACTCGAGTGTCCATGCGGCGTACCAACACGGTGGCCAGACCGAAGCCCAATAGAAGACTGGGAATCATCATTCCGATGTTGGCCAGGGTATCCCGGTCCACCATGCCAGCTTGGGTGTAAAGACCGAATGCCAATATGTCGGCGACCAAGAAGTAAAAGGCCAGTGATGCTCGCATCACCTGGGGTGGCCAGCGCCGGGCAAGTGCGTAGATTGCCACCAAAGGACCGCCGATGCTCAGAGTCGTTACCGACAACGATGTTAGAAATCCAATCACCGGTCCAGTCATGCGCCGTTGGGCTAAGGGAAGTTCCACGTTGGTGATTGCCAGGGGCGCCAAGCACAAGATAACGACGCCAATCGCAATGCGCAGTATGGCTGGGCTGGCATTGTCCAGAGCCAGGACGCCGATGGGGACAGCCACCAATCCCCCTGCCGCCGCACCGGCGATGAGCTTTAGGTCAAAATGATGGCGTGTATTGATGAGGACGATAAGTAGCAGGATGCCGATGAGGCTGTTGACCATCACCACTGTGGACTGAGGAGCCAAGAAGAGCAACAATATGGGAGCGACCACCAAGCCAAGTCCGAAGCTAACGGTTCCCATCACGGTAGCTCCGACAAACACGATGGCGAATGCGGCCACCAGTTCCAGGCCCGACAGCAAATTAGGCTCTAAACAGACCGGAAGCAGCGGCTTCGTGCAGTGCGGCTTCCACCTGAACCACCCGGGGTCCGTCTCTCTGTACCGAAATCTCCAATTGTTGGTCAGGCGTCACCGAGAATGCCCGCTCCCCGTCCAAAGCCACCGTTGAGTGCCGCCTTTCGACGCTGACCCGCTGGCCTATTTCCAGACGCCGCCATGAACTGATAGCAACCTGCGATACCATGCCCGGAGCTATCGGGGCGAGAACAGTGCTCGGCCCCTGCATGCTCTCTGAGCCGCCTTCCGGGATCCCCAATTGCTCATCAATGCAGTAATGCAGGCCACCGTCATCGTTGATGGACACCGGCTGCAGCCTAGCGCCGATGGAAGAAAGCCCGATGCTGGCTGGCTCGGCCCTAGTCAAAAACACCTCGTAAATGGTGCTCATGTCCCAGATCGCTCTGGTGGCTACGAAGCGTTCCCGGGACAGGGCCACGTCGATTAAGGCCATGTCCCGGTACTCGCCGTCCACGTATATAGCCAAAGTTTTGCTGGGAATGGACACTCGCTGCAATTCCAGCCTTCCATCGGCCACCAATCCAGCGGCCAAACCTGCCAACGTGCCTTCAATCATTGTGGGGAAGACATTGTTGGTTCCTGTTGAGATTGCAATCATGGGCAGTTCCGCAGAGCCGCGCACGACAGCCCGGTTGGTTCCGTCGCCCCCAAGGGTTACCAAACAACCTACACCTTCTTTTTGCATCAATCCGGCTGCCCGGACGGTGTCACCCTCAGAGTACAGGGCGGGCATTTCCAGCATGCGCAGGTCTAGGGAGAGGTTTGGGTCTTCTCTGGCCCGCTCCACCAAGTGGGAACTGTCCCTCATCGCCAGCACATGTTCGATTCCCACGGACTGAAGTCCAAGAAGTACGCGGCGCACCGTATTTACTTTTTCCCAGTCGGGCACCACGCGGCCTTGGGCCACCAGGCGGCGGATGTCCTTGCTGGCCGCCGGGTTGGCGATGATTCCCACCAAGGATGAAGAGGTTGGCGAGGTTTGGGCTTGGGACAACAGGGCTCTCCTAATTGTGGATTGGCATCCACCAGTGTTGTTTTATGAATATTGGCATCAGCAACCTGGGTTGCGACGCAAGCTGGATGTTATTACGTCCGGGTAGGGATGTCGATGGTGGTTATGGGACTGCTATAATGACCGCGATTTTAGCCGTGACGGGTCTGGCCGTCAATCTTGCACTGAGGGATTGGAGATGGATACCGACTTATGTTTTGCTCCTGCGACAGAGATTCGAGACCTTATTCGCACCAAGAAAATTTCGATTCTGGAATTGACCGAGCTGTTTTGCCGTCGCATCGAAGAGCTCAACCCCAAGCTCAATGCCTATTTGGCGCTTTGTCTGGACCAAGCGGTGGATGATGCCAAGGCAGCGCAAGACGCCGTTCAAAAAAGAGAAACGCTGGGGGCGCTCCACGGCATACCCATCTCCATCAAAGACCTGGAGATGACCAAAGGCATCCCCACCACCATGGGATCGCTGCTGTTCAAAGACCGAGTTCCCGAAGTTGATTCAGTGGTGGTGGAGCGGGTACGGCAGGCCGGGGCAATCATCTTGGGGAAGACCAACACGCCGGAGTTCGGGCAATCGGGGATGACCGATAACAAACTGGCCGACCCTTGCCGCAACCCTTGGAACTTGGAGAGGACCCCGGGCGGTTCCAGCGGAGGAGCCGGTTCAGCCTTGGCTGCCGGGCTCTGCACACTGGCCACAGGCAGCGATGGAGGCGGGTCGATACGCATTCCTGCCAGCTTCAGCGGTGTATTCGGCATAAAGCCCACCCAGAACCGCGTTCCGAGATACGGCGGCTACGGTCGACCCGCAGCTAACCATTTCTCCCAGTCCGGTCCTATGTCCCGCACCGTGGCCGACTCGGCAATGCTGCTACAAGTTCTCGCCGGTCATGACGACCGGGACGTTCTTTCCATCCGCGAGACGCCTCCGGATTTCTCCGCTGGACTGACCAGCGGCGTCAAGGGCATGAGAATCGCTTGGAGCGCGGATCTAGGGTACGCAGCCGTTGACCCGGAGGTGATTCGGGTCGCCGGTCAGGCGGCCCAGGTTTTCCAAGAGTTGGGCGCAACGCTGGAGGATTCAAAACTCGAACTGGAAGACCCGTTTCCTGCTTTCTTCGACGTATTTACCGTGGCGACTTATACGTCGTATAGCCACTTGATGGAAGGCCATAGGGACGATTTTACCGACTATGGGTTGTACGCATTGGACAACGCAGCCAGGTTGACCGCAGCGGACCTGTCCCGTGCCCTACTGCAGGTGGACCAATTGCGAAGGCGCATGGAGATGTTCTTCGACGACTACGATTTGCTTTTGACGCCGACGATGGCGGTGCCAGCCTTCCCGGTGAACCAGCGGCCAACGGAGATTGCCGGCAGGAAAGTGGAGACGTTCTGGGGCTACTTGCCCTTTACCTACCCTATAAATATGACGGGACAGACCGCTTCCAGCGTACCCTGCGGTTTTTCCAGCGATGGTATGCCCATCGGATTGCACATCATTGGACCCAGAGGAGCCGAAGCCAAGGTGCTCCAGGCATCGGCCGCATTCGAGGCGGCCCGACCGTGGGAGGACAAGCGCGCGCCTATGGTTTAGAACCTTGACCAGACGGCAGGATGGACTCGGCGGCCCAATACGTTTCTACCTACCCGGCGCCATAGAATTCGGTGTGCGGATAAAAATCCTCCCAGGCCCAGTCGTATGCGGTGATGTAGGGAACTCTTTGTAGCACTTCACCGCCTAGAGGTCCATCTACCGCGATTCCCTTGACCAAGTCCCATTTGCTGCCGGTTTGAACGTCCACCAGCGATTCGTCACGCAAGGTGAATTTCAATTCTTGGTTGGCCGCAGTTCTCAAAAAACTGTGGACGGATTTTGTTTCGGCGTCTGCAACCACTGCCACCGCATAAGGACCGATGTGGTCGTTCACTGCGCCTTCACCACTGGCCCGCTCGAACGAGTACGCCTTGGCGTCTTCACCTAGGGCGATACCGATGACAAAATCAGAGGTGAATCTTTGCTGCCGGGTAGAATAGCGACTGCTGGAAGTCTGGAGCACCGTCGTTTCGGGATGGTCCGCCCACCAAACCTCCCACGGAACTATGGACGCGGGTATCAATGCCAAGCGTACCCCTTCCAATTCTCCTGCGATGGACATGCCCCAAGGTTGTGACCAGACACTGGCGGTTTCGTGGTCCCACCAAGTCATGGCCCGCATGAAGAGTGCGCCTTGATTGCCGAATGTATGGGTTTCTCCGTTTATTCGCCGGTCATGAACCAGACCGGTGTAGCAAATCGGTCACCAGGTAACCAGGATTGGTACCCCCGCAATCACGTCATTGACCATCTCCCTCCGTGCCAGAGGGCCTATTGGGTAGGCTTTGCTCTCACCGTTTATCGACACTCCAATCACCAATTCCTCCGGATTCTGGTCAGCAACCCGCGGCGGAAAGAACTGGGGCGTGTATATCGGGGCTATGGCGTCCTTGGGCAATAATTGCCGAAATTGACGTGCGTTTACCTCCACAGCCTTGCTGCTCTGTAAAGGAGTCACCTCGGTTGGGGTTGAAATGGTTGACGGAGAGGGAGCCATTTCGGCCTGGACTGTCGTTGGACTCCCTGTGAGAACGGAATCCTCCCGGGGAAATTTAGTCGGAGATTCCGTCGATTCCGGCGACACATCAGTACCCGAATCAGCAACGGCAACTGGTTCTTGGGAAATTTGGGCCTGGGAGATTTGGTCCTGGGAAAGTCGGGCGGCTTCGTTATCCGGGATTTCCTGATTTGACTCAAACGGAATCAAAGCCGATGGCGAGTCTAAGGGGCTCGTATCGCCATCCTCTGACCCTAAGCAGGCGGTCACAAGAAGGGCTGATACAACGACCATGGCTATGGCGACCTTGGGTATGCTAATTTTCAATATTCCTGCTATCACGGTCCCTTTACGATTCTACGGGCGTAGCCGGTTCAAGAGTGGTGTGATTGATTAGACGCCGGACGATCAATTTGGATTCCGTTAAACAATCCGCAAACAATCGAATGTTGGCTAAGATTACGTCTGACGAAGAGGATTGGATTATTCGGACAGAACCTAACGCTGAGGAACGACCAAGCTTGACTCACGCCGGCGGCTGATTCAACTCGATTGGATTGCCTGAGGGATCCTCCGCAAGAATCTGCAGGCCACCCACGCCGCTGAGAATCTCGTTTCGGAAGATAGTTCCCTCTGCTTTTAATTTCTCCACCAGAGACGGTAGGTCATCCACCTGAACTACGAAGCGGTTCCACCCACCCGGCTCCGGAATACTCCCATCGGTCATGGGTTGAGCAGCGGAGGTTCTTGGATCACTGAGCCAAAGCCGGAGGTCTTCCTCGTCGTCTTTCTTATCGCTAAAGAGCTTGCTGTAGATATTGTTGATGTGGCGCTCCACTGTTTTGACGTCCCGTGAGAGAACATCGGCGATGGTGTCGTTGCGGTAGCCCTTGGCCATCCAACTCAATACTTCCAGTTCTCTGGGCGACAGATCCCGTAGGAAGGCTCCGTGGCCGTCCCCGGTCTTGATTAGTCCTTCCATGACCATGGGGTCGATGATTATCCTGCCTTCTACCACTGAGAAGATTACCTGTGTGAGTTGCTCAACTGTATCCACGGTATGCTTCAGAAGGTAGGCGCAACCGGAGTGGGTCTCCTTGGAGAACTCTCTAAGGGCCTTGATGCCCTGAGCGTCGTAGGTCGTAGAAGGAGAAGAGTAGGACTATGCCGATGTTCGGGCATGCCTGTCTCAGGTCCTCCAGTTTCTGAATGGTGTCTTTCTGGACCGATTTGACCCCCAGCAGGATGGCGTCTGGATTGTGGGCCTTGACCGCAGCCACTAAGTATTCGCTGGAAGTATCGTCGGAAGTGCCCAAAATCTCAATGGACCGCTGGTCTTGGAAGAAGGACATATAGGCTTCTTTAAGAATCTGTTGCTCTTCCGCCAGGAACAGAGTGATAGTTTTCTGAGCGGGCTCGATTATCTTGCCCGTGGCTTTTTTAGCAGGATGGGTCACGTCTAGGGCTTGTTCGATCAACTTGGGTTCGGGCATCTCTACACTGGATTCCTGCTGGGCGGCTGGTGAGGGCCCCTCGGCCGGGGCAGTCTGCATCATGGAGAACACCCGGGCTAGGTCCGCGTCTCCCAGTCCCAGCTTAGCCAGGTAGGAGATGAGGCCGCCTTGTTGCTCGATTGGTTTCTCAGCTGGTTTAAAATTCGTGCTAACCATTATGTTCCGTCCTAAAACCGCTTGCGCGGTGGCTACTTCGTCGTTAACTGTTTGGTTTCAGGCTTTGGTTGTTAAAAGGGGACCCAGATTGGTGGCTATGACCTAGGACGAGGCCCCCTTCAAATAATGCTCATGTGCCAGATCCGATCAGGTTTTAATTCTCTGAAATTACGACCTTGGCCGTGGTAACCGTGCTGGCTTCAACCGCGGAACCCAGGGAAACTGTGTCGGTGCGCTGGGAAGTGCCGCTGGTGGGAATATTCAGATTTCCGGTCTGTCCGCCAGCTTTGACGTCGATGTCGAAGTCGCCGGTGGCTGCGGGGGTCCAAGTGACCTTCACGCCAGAAACTGTGTCCCCGGTCATGACCCAGGCCAGGCTGACTGAACCGGTGTTAGGCGCGCTAACCGTTTCGTCTCCCGAACCGGCTACATCATTCCCGCTATCATCAGTACCATTAACAGTGTCCTCATCAGATTCTCCTCCTCATTTTTGGGCCTTGGCTGCTCTGCCTTTGACCCCGGGGTGCTTGCCCTTAGTCAGACTACATGCCAGCACCCATAGGGATATATACAGCCAACCCCAGCATTAGGTGTTGTCACCCCGCATAAATAAATGGGGAATCACCCACACTGTTTTGAGGGAAAACCCTCGTCGCGATAATTCGCCGGGCAAAGAAAGAGGTTGGCGCCTTTAGAGGGTCAAAAAACAGAGAATGCCTAGTTGGGGCGTTGCTCATGGACTAAGTTTTGCCTCAAAACTGTCATTCTGAGGAGTCGAGCGACGAAGAATCTCTTGCCCCGAGCGTAAAAATTCTTCTCTTCGCTCAGAATGACAAGATTAATGAGGTATTTGACCAAAAGGAGATGAACCGAGGCGGAGGGATTAATCGAGTGAATCGCTGTTGATTGACGGGTGCTCGATGTGGTGGTTTTCCAGGCAACCGGTGAGGGAGTCCTCTAATTGGATAGTCACGTGGGCGATGCCAAACTCCTTGGAGGCGATGTTTCGCAATTGCCTAAGCACCGGACCTGGATTTCCTAAAGCGGATGATTCGGCGGTGACGTGGGCGCTCAACGCATCATAGCCGGTGGTGATGGACCAAGCATGTATATCGTGGACGCCGGTCACGCCGTCCAATTGCTCCATGCGTTGACATAACCGGTGCAGGTCCAGATGAGTCGGGGTGCCTTCCATCAGGACATGAATCACTTTCCACAGTAGCCTGGCTGAGGTGGCCAATATCAGAACACCGATGACTATTCCTAATATTGGGTCAGCGATGTCCCATCCTAACGTGATGATTAGCACTCCGGAAATTACCACCGCCGCTGAGCCCAATAAATCCCCTAGAACGTGGACGAATGCGCCTTCTACATTCAGGCTTTCGCCTGCCGAGCGGTGAAGCACCCAGGCCACGATGAGGTTTACAAGGAGACCGCCTGCGCCTACGCCCAGGGTAATCACGCCCTGCACGCTGGGAGTGTCGCCAAAGCGTTGGGATGCTTCAAAGAAAACCCAAGCGGCGATCAGCCAGAGGCTCAGAGCGTTCAGCAGTGCGGCCAAGATTTCGGTCCGCTGGAAACCAAAGGTGCGTTGTATGGAGGCGGGGCGGCCCGAAATCCACATAGCGAACAAAGCCAAACAGATGGCAGCGGCGTCGGTGAGAAGGTGGCCCGCATCGGCCAGAAGAGCGAGGGAATTGGCGGTCAAGCCGCCGACAAGTTCGACCAACAAGTAGCTGAAGGTCAAAACCAGCGCCACAGAAAGGCTGCGGCGGCTGGCGTCCCTGTGGGCATGGTCGTGGCCACCGGCTATGGCATGGGCATGAACAGACCGGTCCTCCCCTGAGGTCGGGGAAGGTTCGGAGGAGGGTTCGGTCTCGTCTTTCGCCAACTGTTCTGTCAGTGCTTAGTGCCTCAAGCCCATTTGGGCGGGCCCCCGGATGTTTTCCCAGAGGCCCGATTCCCGAAAATCTTGAACCTAAAGCTCGAAGGTTTTAACCCAAACCCCAGGAGAACCAGTGGCGTGGGTCATCATGTTACGCATCTTATCGTTGTCGGGGTTGATGTCTCGCTGCTTCATCCATTCGTCGGTTTCCGACACCTTTTCGTTCTCAAATTCGTAGACCACTGAGTATTTGGGCTCGCCCCGCACGGCCTTGAATCGCCTAGCCCGGATGCAACCCGGAACCTTTTCATAGTTGGCCGTGTAGACCGTGTTGTACCAATGGTTCCACTGCTCTTCTTGGTCGGCAGGAACCGCCATTCGACCGATTTGAAGGGATGGAGCCATGCCGCTATTGAGAGCGTCGGTCGACAACGCATCGGGCCGAATCATCTCGTAAACGTTGCTAATCACCGGATTACCGATGATGCTGGGGCTGACCTTTTCGCCCCATGGGGTGCGAGGCCGGTCCTTAAAATCGGGAGTTTGCACCACTCCTGCGTTCTCCAGTTCGTAGCATGCCAGGTGCTTGGGGCCGCTTTTGACCGCTTCGTATCTGGCGGCGTTGAGGACTCCTGGGATCGACAATAGCTCTGCCAGGTGTTCCTCGTTGTACCACTTATTAAACTCGGCTTCTTTGTCGGCGGGTATGTCGGCCCAGACCATTAGCAGTGCTGTTCCTTTCTTGTTGGCCATGATTAACCTCCCTATATTGTTTCAGAATTCGATGTTGATTTGAATGACCTGAGCGTCAATTGGGCTGCCTGCGCCTATGTTACATCAATTAGGCTAGCTGAAAAACCAAGCTAATCCAGACCAAGCTAGAATAAAAGCGAGGCCCGTAGGATATTGATATTTTCTGCGCTGACGCCATTAGCCGTCGCGTATTCTTGGGCGCCGCCGTGGTCGTTTTGCAGAGCGGACAAAAACGCTTCCATGGCTTTGGGTTGGGCCTGGAAAGACGCTCGAGGGCGAGTTTCATTGCCGGGAATCGCGCAGAGCAGCGGATACAGGCGATCCATAGTCAGGTTGGTCAACTCGTAGTCCGCCATTATCTGCTCCTCGTCCACATCTAGGATTGAAAGGAGAATGGCGGCCAAGACACCGGTGCGGTCTTTGCCCGCAGTACAGTGGAATAGGGAGGGCCGATTCGGTTGCTGGGCCAAAGCGTTCAAGGCCTCGGCGACCAGGTGGCCCGAGTTGTTCAGGATCCAAAGATAGGTCTCCGCCAGTCGGCTTGCGGGGTCGTCGCCCAGTTCAAATGGGTCTATGCCGTGCAACTCCAAAAACGATAAAGAAAGGTAATTGACGGTGGTTGGAAGGGTGGACTCATATCCGTCCCGGTCCATCTCGGTGGAGTTGCGCAGGTCAATCAGGGATGCCACACCCATGGTCTGATAAACATGCTTTGTATCCTCATCTGTCATGAGATGGAGGGAGTCGCTGCGAAATACTTTGCGCCAAGCTACGGTCTTCCCTTGGCGGTTCCGGTAACCGCCAATGTCCCGGAAATTTACGCAGCCCTGTAGGTCGATGAACCGGTTTTGGTCTTGCGCCATTAACTATCTGCTCCAATTGTATGAATTATTACCGCAGAGGCGCGGAGAGCGCGGAGATTTTTCTTCTGGACTTACTTGCGCTCGGCAGCTCTGCGGTGAAGAACTTCTGCGTTCGAGTGTCTCATGCCGGAGAAAGCGTGGCTTAGGAATCCAAGACGCCAAGTTCTTTGGCCATTTCCAGCATCCTGCGGGCTGTGTCTTCGTGGGCGATGTCAACCATGTCTCCATCAAATGTAACCGCCGCTCCTCCCTGTTCTCTCTTGGCTTCCATGGCCTTTATCAAGCCCTGCCATTGAGCAATCTCATCTTTAGTGGGGGTGAATACCTGGTTCACAACCGGCACGTGGGACGGGTGAATCAGGTGCATCCCGGTATAACCCAAGCCCTTTGCTTGCTCAGCCGCCTTTCTCAGACCGTCGAGATTGTGGATGTCCATCCAACCTCCGCTAACAGGATAAGGCACCCCGGCAGCCCGAGAGTCGACTAGCACTTTCGAGCGGAGGAAGAGGGTTTCCATCCCCTGTGGCGTCCACTGGAAGCCGATGGACCGGGCCGTGTCTCCACCCTTGCCTCCGGATGCGCCCAAGTGGGCAACCCTGGGAGAAGCCGTGGCAATCTCGTAAGCGCGTCGGACTCCTTCGGCTGTTTCCAGGGCAGGGTCAATGAATATCTTGCCGACCTCCATGCCAGCCCGGCGCTCGAAGTACCTGAGCAGCACGTCCACTTCCACCACGTCTTCCGGGCCTTGAACCTTGGGCAGCATAACTGCGTAAAGATTGGGACAGGCTATCGCCTCCAAGTCTTCTCCGGTCAGTCCTGTCTCCAGGCGGTTGACCCGCACAATGAGAGTCTGGCCGGTGGGTCCAAGCTCATCCAGCATCTTGCGGACTACCGCGCGCGTGGCCACCTTTTCCTCTGGAGGCACCGAGTCTTCCAAGTCCAAGATTAATGCGTCGGCGCCGTATCGGGGCGCTTTGCGCATCCAGTCTTCTTTATTGCCGGGAACAAATAACTCCGAGCGCAAAGGCTTGGCTTTGAATTTCATCTTTTCTCTCTTCTTAATCGTTGGGGGTTAATCATTAGGGGTAAATCGTTGGCGAAAATTAACGGCTGCTAGGGCCCTGACCAACTGAACATGCTATAAAGCCCGTGGGTGTCGCTGCAGTCCCACTGGAGCCCTTCATCGGAGATCCCGTGTTTGGAATGGGCCAGCGTATGAACCGGACCATGGATTACGTTCTTCAAATTGGTGAGAGTGGCCACTTCTTCTCTATCGGCTCCGGTTATGGCGGCCACCTCCAAGAAAGCCACATCGGACACCTTTAAGCTAAAATTACGGTCTTGTTTGGTAAATTCCATGGGCACCAGCTTGACGGCCTTGTACTTCCCGTTAGTAAAGAATTGGGCCAGCCTAGGCCAAGGACCACCGGCGTCGCCGGAGAACATGGAACTGAGGGCGTCTGCTTGTTCCGGAGTGGCCCGTTCATCTATATATAGTAATGCGGTCCAATTTCCCTCAATCATAGTCTTGCCGGGTGAGAGGGCAACCATGAACACATTTGAGCCAGCTAAATCGATTTCGCCCCAGGAACCTTGTTCAAAATGAAAAGCCCAAGTCGCCTGGCATACCAACTCGGTTTGCCTTTGCTTAAATGAAAAGTGACAGGGGCAAATCAT
>Ga0066376_10000938_pt1 | contig 28137 bp, 23 predicted proteins | sample Knorr_S15_td_Bot_FD_77009 | JGI IMG/M metagenome (GOLD analysis project Ga0066376, IMG submission 77009) | Marine microbial communities from Southern Atlantic Ocean transect - Knorr_S15_td_Bottom_ad_5009_LV_A | ecosystem: Environmental > Aquatic > Marine > Oceanic | place: Southern Atlantic... | reverse complement strand
GGACAGCTCCCACACCACGCGGGTCAGGCCGGACCAGATCTGACCGTTGATCGTGCGATAGGCCATCGGGCCCACCAACGGACCGCAGTGAGGCGCCGAGCCCTGCTGCCCGACAGAGCGGATCATCGGGAAGCTGTTCTCGCAGCGGAAGCCCCAGCTGTTCTGATCCGGGTCCGGCGCCAGGATTTCGCGCAGCACGCCGACAATCGCCGGATGATCGATCAACTCCTGCCCGGGGCCGGCTAGAGAAAAGCGCTCGTGCGCGGGCAGCGACTCGGCGTCCTGGCGCAGCGTGACGACGTGTTGGCGCACCGCCTCAAGCAGGTCCGCCTCCAGCACACCGGGGATCAGCACCCAGCCCTTCAGGTCGAAGAGGAACTTCTGTTCCTCTGACATCGGCACCGGCTCGGCGGTACTCGGCACGACGGTCATGGTCGTTTCCCTATCATTAATATTCACGCTCGATGCCAGCAAAGCGACTCTATCAACGCACTGCCTAGGCCCTGCAGGAACCCCTGAACCGAGCCGGTGGTCTGAGTATAGGAATTAGGGCCGGAGCTATCAACGCTACGGGAGCACTTCGGAGGGACTTCTCTCGTGACGACGAATCTGTTATCTTCCACCTCATGCGAGCCAGGCGAGTTTTCACGTTCATTCTTTTCTGCGTCGCTCTGTCCGTGCCGCGTGTCGGAGCTCAGGTGCTGTCTCTCCAGTTCGGAGACGCCACACCCGGGTTCGAGGCAGCCGTCGGCGACACTATAGAAGTTGAGGTCCGCACGGACTTGCAGGGCTTCTCCGCAGCGGGTGTTGCTCTTTATCTCAGCATACCCGATGGTCCTTTCGAGGTGGTGGGCGCTCCGGGCGCTGACCGAGGCAGCCAGCCATTCCGAGCGGGACCGTTTTTCGGTGAGGCTGTGGAGCTCGCCAACTCACTGGTGCCACAGGATCTGATCCCGGATTCCAACAGGGGGAGGCTGCTGCTGCACTTCGCCGCTGTCCATGGACCTGGATTCCAGCGCTCGAAAGCCGGATCAGGGGTTGTCGCCAGGTTCTGGCTCGTGTGCAGAGAGCCGATTCGCAAGGCGGTGATCTCTCTGCACAGCGATGCGATCCATGAATCACTTCTAGTCTCTCCCGATGGCCGTTCAGAGCGGCACTTCTATCTGGGTGGCTCGCTCGAGTTGACCGTTGGCCTGTCTGCAGCCGCTAAATCGGTGCACCCCCGATCGTGGGGTTCTCTCAAGCTTCTTCGCACACCGGCGGTGGTAGCAAGATAAGACCCAGTCAGGCACTGGGCGGCCCTGCCGGTCGGCCCGCGTGACACCCCATCACACCACGTCACACCCTCGGCGGCCCCGTCAGCGCTCCATAGACCCATGGACGACACTTTTCCCGATGCCTCATTCTACCATTGCTTTACGAGTGGCACTCCAATGGCGGTTGCGTCGGCGAGGAACTAACCTGGATTCGCATGGATAGTCTGATACTCGATTTCGGCACGCTCAAGCTCCACTGGCAGTCGGTCCTGCTCTCCTTTCTGGCCTCGTTTTTCCTGTCCAGCCTCATCGCCCTAGTGTATGAGAGGACGTTTCAGGGGCTGACTTGGTCGCGCGGTATCATGCAGAGCATGGTCCTGGGCAGTATCATCACCTGCTTGCTGATGATTGCCATCGGCGACAACGTGGCTCGAGGGATCGGTATTGTCGGATCCCTGGCCATCATCCGTTTTCGCACCAACCTGCGCGATCCCCGCGATCTCGTCTTCCTCTTCGCCGCCCTGGGGTCGGGTGTTGCCTGCGGCGTGCAGAGCTACGTCGCCGCCACCTTCGGGACCGTACTCTTTTGCGCCATCGCCATCACCATGCAGGCGTCGCTGTTCGGCATCCGCCGCAAATACGATGGCCTCGTGCGGTTCCAGATCCCTGTCGGCCCGGTCCAGGCGGCACAGGTGGCCGAGATCATGCAGACCATTCCCAGGACCTTTGCACTGGTCACCATGAGAAGCGTCTCTCAGGAGGATCTGGTGGACTACACCTACCAGGTGAAACTGTCTCTCGAGGCGGATGCGGCCCGACTCATGGCGGCGTTGGACCGTCTGGAGGGGGTACGCGGCCTCACCTTCATGAATCATACTTCCACGGTTGAAGTGTAAGGGTGCACATGCTGAAGAGGAACCTGTTCTATGTTCTGCTGGTGCTGGCCGGACTGGCCGCGGTCTACGGGTACTGGGCCTGGCAACTGGATCCGTATCTACTGGGCACAGTAGAGTCTCGCCTGCATCCTGTGAGCGCGCGGGAGGGTGGACGCATCGGTGAGATTCTGGTCACTACCGGGAGCCGGGTAGTGACCGGCCAGACGCTGGTCCGCTTGGACGTGTCCGATCTGATTGCCGAGAGAGATCAGCTTCGGAAGCAGCTGGTCTCTCTGGAAACGATTCTAGCGGCAGATCGACAGCGACATGCCCTGGAGTACGAGCTGTTGCGGCTGCGCCTGTCGCAGCAATCGGCGTCGGTGCAGTCGGCCCTCGCCGAGCTGAACGCTCTGAACCGGGAAATCCAGATCCTGGAGGAGGCGGAGGAAGCAGGTCTGGGACGCGGACGCGACCTGGCCAGGTTGATCATTCGCCGCGACGCCCTGAGCCAGTCGGTGGCGTGGCAGTCGGGGGTCCAGCAGTCGGCTCTCGGTGGACAGCGGATGCGGAGGGTGCCCCGCGCCGACTCGCAGGCAGGTCGCGATTCGGTCCTGACCTCACTGCTGGGCGACCGCATGGAAAGCATTCACGAGACCCGCCGCCGGCTCGTCCTGGTCGAGCAGCGGATGGCGTTCCGCACGGCGGCTTCGCCGTGCGATGGGCTGGTCGTGGAAATCCGGGCGCGAGAAGGCAGTGCCATTGACGCGTACCGGCCGATGGTGATGGTGGGAGAGGACCGGGTCTCCTTCGTGGAGGTCTACGTTCCCGAAACCCAGGATCGGCGGGTGGCGGTGGGGCAGCCGGTCGAAGTCTACTCGCGGCGGGCGGACCAGTATAGCACTACCGGCAGCATCAGCTTCGTGCACCCCGGATTTTCTCCCATACCCGAACGACTCTGGCTTCGGGGCCAGATGCTGTGGGCGCGAAAGTTTCGGGTGGAGCTGGCGCCGCAGCACTTGCTGCTACCGGGAGAGTCCGTCCGGGTGCGGATTCTCGGGGGGCAGGGGGATCATGCTGGTGCGGGATCTTAGCGTCCTGTCGCAGAAGTATCTCACCATTTTGGGGTCGATCCATCCTGGCTCGCGGCGTTGCGCTCCCTGGGAGGGTCCACCAAGCCTCCTCGCTCCCGGGCTCGGTCCGCTCGCATGTCTGGTGGCGTGTGTCATGATCGCCGTAGGAGCTGCGGCGCAAGAGACCGGAAAGTTAGAGAACTCGGTGCTGGCGGCGAACGCGGCGGCCCAAGATACCCTTTCTCTCAGCAGGGAGGAGGCCGTCGCTATCGCTTTGACCAACAGCCGACGTCTCCAGTCGCTGAACACGAAGGTGGAGATCCAGGAGCATCGGGGTTCGGCGGGCTGGATCGACAACCCGGAGCTGCGCATCAGGAATCTCTCCACCCGGAGTGTGGACGAGGACTTCGACGAGCTGGAGGTGGGCATCCGCTGGCGTCCCCCTGCCCCGGGAGAGATCGCCCAGGAGCGACAGCAAGACCACGTGCAACTCTGGGAGCAGAAAGTCGATGCCGAGCGCGCCACGGATTGGCTGGCTTCACGGGTGCGCCGCGCCTACGCCGACGTGATCCTGTACCGCGAGCTGGTCCGCATTGCCTCAGACCGCGTCGACAACGAGTCCACTCGGATCACCCAGATCGAAGCCATGGTGCACCTGGGCAGGCGCAGCGTCGTCTACTACACCAAGGCCAAGATGGTGGTGAGCGACGCGCGGAATGAGCACATCCGTCGCCTCCGGGCTCTGAGCGAGGAAGAGAGACGATTGCAGCGGCTTACGGGAGCCGGTTCGCCGATCGAAGTCGTGGCCCGGGAGATACCGGCGGTGCGGGAGTCCCGGGACGCCCTGCTGACTATCGCCTACACTCATCGGCCCGAAGTGGAGCTCGTAAAGGCGCGTCAGCAGCTGGCCATCGAGCGTCACCGACGGGAGCGCCTGCGACGGTGGCCGCGTCTCTCCTTTGTGGAGGTCTCCCGTCACCGAGAGCAAGGGGCGGGCGACTGGCACGAGGTGACATTCGGGGTGGAGATCCCCCTGTTTGGCCGGAACGGCGGCAGGGCGAAAGCCACGAGTCTGGGGATCATCCGCAAGGAGACCCAGTATCTGGCGGTCCGCGAACGCATCGAGGATGAAGTCAACGAAACTTTTGCCGCCTACAACGAAGCGGTGCTGGCCTGGCAGCTGGCCGGGGACGACGGCCTCCTCCTGATCGAGGATGCTTCAAGCGTGATTGCCGAAGCGTCCACGCACGGCACCGTCCCCGCCGACGAGGTGCTGGAACTGGAGCGCGCCATCCTCGACACCCGGGCGACGATAGCCTGGCGGCGACGAGAGCTGGCCCACGCGGTCTACTTTCTCTATTACGCCCTGGGAATCGATGGCCCGGAAGGGGCTGTCACTGCCCCAGCACCCTGAACGATGGAAGCCGACCTGAACGGGCTGCGGCGCTACGAGCTGAAGTACACGGTCTCCGAGTCGCTGGCTCGGGAGATTCGAGACTACATCCAACCGCTGTTTTCACTGGATAAGCATGCCTCCACCGAGCAGCGCGGGTACATCGTCAACAACGTCTACCTGGATACACCGGGTCTGCGTTTCTACCACGACACCAAGTTCCGCCAGGAGACCCGCCTCAAACCCAGGATCCGCTACTACGGGGCTGAACCGGACCAGTTTATCGCCCTGGAGGTGAAGCACCGGCACAACAACATCTCCTGGAAGCGTCGCCGGCAGATCCCGGTCCACGAGTGGCCGGGCGTGCTCGAGGTGTCGAAAGCGGAGCGAATGGCACCCTCCTTCATCGACTTTCCGGAAACTTTCGAAGAGGTCAACCATCTGTACTGTACCGCGCCGGTGCTTCACGTTCGCTACTTCCGCGAGCCGTATGTAAGTGACGTCGACGACTACGGGCGAATCACCTTCGACCGCGCCTTGCGTTACAGGCTGGCTCATGGGTCGTGCGAAATCGGCGGCCCGGACGAGGACATGATCTATTACGGCGATCAAGCCACGGTCCAGGAGGAGGATGCACCCGTGGTGCTGGAGATCAAGACGCAGGCGTTCGTGCCGTTCTGGGCCATCGAACTCATCCGCCACTTCGCGCTCGTGCAGCGGGGGTACTCAAAATACTGTTACGTGATTGACTCCTGCCTGGAGAACGGGTATGACGCCCTGGATCTGGCGCGGTGAATTCATGTGTCAGAGCCGCTCAGGGCCCGTCTTGTTGGGACCTGCGCCCAACCAATAAGCCTGATTTGGTAGACCGATAATGGGACTTTTCGCCTGCGCCGTCACCTTCACTGTCTTTCACCTTCTACTATTGACCGACCTTCACTCGCAGGAAACCACAGCCTCCGGATCTTCGTTACGGATCAATGAATTCCTGGCCAAGAACGTCCGGACAAACCCAGATCTGGACTCCGGGGGATACTTCGACTGGATCGAACTCTACAACAGCTCGGACCAACCGATCGACCTGACCGGATACAACGTGTCCGATGACTACTCACAACCCCAGAGGTGGACCATACCAGGTGGGACGGTCATCGATTCCGGAGGCTACTTGCTCATCTGGGCAGACGGCACTGCCCACGATCTGCATGCGAACTTCAAGCTGGGTTCCGATGGCGAACAGATCGTCGTATCCACCCCCGAGGGCAGCATATCTGACTCCGTCACCTTCAACAGCCAACTCGAAGACGTCTCCTATGGACGACTCTTAGATCGAAGGGACGAATGGGCCTATTTCCCCCACCCTACCCCCGGGGGACCCAATTCGACCTCTCATTCCAACTCTCTGGAAAAACCCGCCGAGCCCACCGTCTCTCCAAAGGAGGGCTGTATGTCTCGGGCCAGACGGTCGAACTTCGTGCAAATGAAGATGGTCATAGCATACGGTATACGCTGGACGGATCTCCTCCCACCAGCGAGTCCCTCCTCTACGACAATCCGCTAACTATCGATTCGACCTCAGTGCTGATCGTCAGGGCATTCGCCGATGGCTACCTGCCCAGCGATCCCAATTACAACACCTACATCATTAACGAACCCATTAGCCTGCCCATCGTATCCATAACCATTGATCCCCAGAACCTATGGAATGACGAGTACGGAATTTACTCCGTTGGAACGAATGGACTATTCATGCGCGGCATCTCAGCCAACTATTGGCAGGAATGGGAAAGGCCGATTCACCTCGAGCTGTATGAGGACGGCGAGCGCGTTGTCGACATGAATGCCGGTCTGGCGATAAACGGCGCCAGGCGCAATAGTCTGCAGAAGTCCTTCAGGGTATTCGCCAGAGGTAAATACGGCAAGGACACTATCCAGTACAGACTGTTCGACGGCAAACCCATCGACAGCTTCAGCTCGATCATTCTTCGCAACGGCGGGTATCCGGAATTTCAGTATACGGCCTTCAAGGATGGCATGCTGCAAGCCTTGATTGCTTCGAATATGGATATCGACTACCAAGCGTACAAGCCGGCGGTGCTATTGGTAAATGGTGAATACTGGGGGATCTATAACATCCGCGAGAAACAGAATGAGGAATACCTGGAGTCGAACCATGGGGTAGATCCCGACAGCCTAGACATCCTTGAGAGAGACGCGGTGGTTATAGAAGGGGATGCGACGGGCTATCGAGAGCTCATTAAGTTCATCGAAGAGCACCCAATGTCGGACGCCAACAATTATGCCCACGTCCTGAACGAGGTCGATATAGACGAGTATCTGAATTACCAGATTGCTCAGATCTATATCGCGAATTTCGATTGGCCCGGGCGAAACATTAAGTTCTGGCGTCCGCAGGGAGGTCGGGGGAAGTGGCGATGGCTGCTTTTTGACATAGATGTGGGCACCTCCGTCTGGACTGACTTCGGTCACAACATCCTTGAGATTGCCACCGCACCCAACAGTACGCGATCGGTTAATCCTCCGTGGTCTACCTTGCTGCTGCGCAGCCTACTGGAAAATCCAGGCTTCAGAGATGAGTTTGTTCAGAGATCCTGTGCGCATCTCAATTCCACCTTCAAATTCGAGCGGTTCTCCAGCTTTATCGACGAGTATAGCCATAGAGTGGAGCCCGAGATTGAGCGTCATATCGCGAGGTGGTCGGAAGGGTGCGACCCGTCGCTTCCGGCAATGGCCGACTCGTGTGTATTCTCATCAAAAGAAGAGTGGGAAGAAAATGTAAGCCGGGTCCGGCGGTTCGCCAGGAACAGGCCCGAACACCTGATGCGGCATATACAAGACAAATTCGGCCTGGATGACCCGGCAGACCTGAAAATAGAACCGAACCTTGACGATGCGGCCACCTACTCTATCCAGGGTGTTGAGCTGCTGGGTAATCTGGAAGGCACCTACTTCAAGAACGTCCCACTGAGAATCTCCGCCGTGCCGAGAGCGGGTTATACCTTCGTACGCTGGGAGGGACTGGCCACTGGTGAACAGGATTCCATCGTGATAACCCTGTTGGGAGACTCAATCTTGAGGTCTGTGTTCAAGCAGAGCAGTCAGAGTCTTGTTCCCGGCGAGATAACTGGCCACACCGTCCTGCGGATAAGTCGCTCACCGTACATGACCACGGGCGACGTAACGGTGCGAGAGAGTGCGGTGCTCGAAATTGAGCCCGGTGTGGTCCTGTTGATGGCTGACTCCGCGAGTATTTTCGTGGAGGGCGAGATTCGAATACTGGGAAGCGCGGCCGAACCTGTGACCATCAGGCCCAACACGGCGGTCGGCGCGGATCATTGGGGAGCGCTGATTGTCATCGAAGGGATAGCCCAACTGAGACACCTGAATCTTTCGGGTGCGACCAGTGGTCCCAATCCCGCCGACCATAGGGCAGCCATATCGGCGTACCGATCGGACCTGTTTCTTGACTTCGTATCCATGGACGATGTGGTGTCTCCCATATTTGTCCAGTACGGCACTACAAGAATCGAGAATACGTTCATTCACTCGGCTGCAACTTCCGATCTGATAAGTGTCAAGTTTGGAGACGTGGCGATAGAAAACTGTGTTCTGCGCGGCGGTAGTGCTGCTAACACTGACGCAATAGATTTCGGTGGCGTGCATGATGGCATCATCAGAGGGAACACAATTTTCAACTTCCTGGGTGACAATTCCGATGGCATCGATCTGGGTGAGGGATCTACCAACATATTGGTCGAGGACAATGTGATCTTCAACTGCTTCGACAGGGGAATCTCCGTTGGCCAGGGTTCGAGCGTGAGGGTCAGGAACAACGTCATCGGAGGTTGCAATGTCGGCGTAGGCATAAAGGATCCCGGCTCGTTTGCGTTTATTGACAGGTCGACCTTCTACAACAACAACATTGCGGTTTCCTCCTTCGGGAAGAAGATTGGCAGCGGCGGTGGTACTGCAGGGGTTGTCAACAGCATTTTCGCAAATTCGAGGACTTCATCCATATACAGCGATCAGGACTCATCCGTGGACGTAACGTATTCGCTTTCAAATGTTGAATTACTCCCGGGGAAGGGCAACATTTTTGAGAGTCCACAGTTTGCAAACGCCCGAACCAGAGACTTTCGATTGCAGGCCGGTTCCCCCGGCATTGATGCGGGCGATCCAGAGGGCTTTGACGAGGACGGTAGCCGGGCCGACATGGGCATCGAGTCTGTCCATCTGAGTACGGCCACGGCGCTTCAGGATGTGGTGATCAATGAAATAAACTACAACTCCAGTGCTAGTTTTGATCCCGGGGATTGGGTTGAGCTCTACAATCCAAATGGATTCAGGGTTGATCTGTCCGGATGGATGTTCACCGATGGGAACGTGGACAATCTGTTCGTGTTTCCCGATGAGAGCTATGCAGATCCAGCAGGATACGTGATTCTGAGCTCTGACATCGAGTCGTTTCAAGTATCCTACCAGGATACCGACCCCGTGGGTGAAGAGCTCGGCTTCCGTTTGAGCAGCAATGGCGAGACTCTGACTCTGTTCAACGTGGCGGGAGGTACCGTCGATCTGGTTGCGTATGGCAGTGAGTCCCCCTGGCCGATTGAGCCGAACGGTGGAGGATTTACTCTCGAGTTGATAAGTCCCGCAGCTGATAATAGTCATTACTCAAATTGGGTCGCATCTACCCTCAACGGGACTCCGGGTAGAATCAACAGTGCTATCGACCAGGGCAGCCGCGTCGCCGACGACGGCGAGCCCTCGGGATATTCCCTGAGCCAGAACTGGCCCAATCCCTTCAATTCCACGACTACGATCGGGTTCTCGCTGGCTGATGCCGGCGAAGCCACCCTCGAGCTGTATGACATTCTGGGACGACTGGTTGCTACTCTGGTTGACGAGCCTTATGCGGCCGGAAGTCACGAGGTGAAGTTCAATCTGGATGATATACCCGGCAGCGAGCACGGGCTAGCCAGCGGCGTCTACGTCTGCAAATTCACCGTGGGTGGATTTTCGGATGCTATGAAGATGGTGGTGGTGAGATAGTATGCGGCAGGGGATAGCGAGCGGAAGGCAGAGGCGTTGTGTTCTGGGTATCATCAGGCTTCTCCTAGCGACCGGCCGGTCGCACCCAAAGTGCATCCGTGGCGGTGGAGAGTAGGGCGACGTCCTGTCGTCTAGCGGCTCTCAATGGAGGGCCGTTCTCTCACCTCTCAACAAAGGAGGCCCCTATGCCCAATTCACGCCCAGACCTGTCGAGCTCGACGAGCTAGACAGGCCACGGCGGGAGGTCGCCTTTCGGGGCGGCCTCCCCTTCGCGGCGGTTCGTAGTTGGTCAGTTAGATTGAGAGGCTGAGCTCGGAAACCAGACAGGTAACTTTGCCCAGTGACAACTGAAACCAACGACAATCGGTGGGTGATCGTCTGGCTGCTTTTCGCAGCCCTGGCGGTCGGTCTCTCATCGGCGCCTCTTCTTGCTCAGCCGGCCGACAGCGGCCCAGGGCAGGCTCTGCGCGTCAACGGCGCGGGTGCCCATGTTGCGGTGCCCTTCGATCGCGCCTTCGCTATGGGCTCTGGCTTTTTCACCATCGAGCTCTGGTTTCGCCTCGACAGCCTACCTACAGACGCACCCGCGCAGTTTGTGTCCAACGACGAGTACGAGCTGGGGGTGGACAAGCCCGACCTCGGGCTTTTCACCGGGGGGCATGGCGCCGGCTTGCGCGGCTTTCGACAGGTCCGTGCAGGCAGGTGGTATCACGTGGCGTGGATCAAGGGCGAAGCGGGGATGCAGCTGATCGTCAACGGCGTCCTCGAGAGTCCCACCGGGCAGACCAGCACCCCGAGCGGCCGGGCCGAGACCGACCTGTGGATCGGCAGCGATCCATCGCAGTCAACCTGGGCGATGCACGGGCTGATCGACGAGCTGCGAATCTGGCGGCGTGCCCGCTCCGTCGACGAGATCATCGCCGATAAGAATCGCTCAGCGCCCGTCAACCCAGACTCTCTCATCCTGCACTACTCCTTCGACGCCATCGATCCTGATGGCCGTATTCCAGACGTCTCGGGGAACGGGCACACCGGGAAGCTCGCCGAGGGAGCGGAGCTGACGCCCTCCGATGCACCTATCGACCTGCTGGACTTGAGCCCGGTGCTGGCGGTCTCGTCAACCGAGATCCATCTCGGCCCGGCCCCCACGGTCACCTTCGTGTCCATCGACAATGCCGGGGGAGGAGTGGTGTCGTGGTCGCTCTCCGAGTCAGCGCCCTGGCTTCGCGCAGCCAGCTTTTTCGGCGACAGCGAGGACGGCGGACTGGAGGGGGTGGGTGACGAGGTGCTGGCGCTGTACACCAGCGGACGAGATCTGCCCGCGGAAGAGCACGAGGCCCGGGTGACCATCCTCAGCGACGGCGGGGAGCAGGAGATCGCCGTGAAGCTGAGTCCCTCGCCGGGATATCCGACCGCGCACGCTCTGGCGAGCTCGGCCGGGCAGCTGCTGCCGCTGTCGTTCAATTCCGGTATGCAGGTGCCTGCGCTCACGCCGCTCGCCGGTCTGACCCGGTTCACCATCGAGTTCTGGGTGAAGCGTTTTCCCGGACGAGGCGACGGCGTGGTCCTGGTGGTCGCTGACGCCGTGACGCAGAGGTTGCGGCTGAGTCACGACGGCGAGAGCTGGCGCTGGCGGGTGAACCGCTCTGCCCGACAGAAGCCACCCATAGCACAAGCCGTGGTGAGTGCTCCCCTGCTTCCCGACACCTATCACCATGTCGCCATCGTCCAGGACGGAGACACCTTCAGGTTTTATGCCGATGGGAGCCTGGCTCACGAGCAGGGAAACATGCGGGTGCGCTGGCACAACGCCGACTATCGACTGGTCGTGGGGAACGGCGATGCCGGCGGCTTTTTTCTGGGGAATCTGGATGAGCTGCGTATCTGGGATCAAGCGCTCAGCCGCGATCAGATCGCCCGCCGCATCAACCTCAGCCTGCGCGGAGACGAAGAGCACCTGGTCGCCTACTGGCGCTTCGACGAGCTGGACGCTTCGGGCCGCATCCCGGATCTGAGCGGCAACGGCCAGCACGGGATTATGCCCCCGCGCCGGACATTGGCGGCTTCCACGGCTCCGGTGGCGGTTGAAGCGATACCCGCTCTCCGCGTGGTCCCAATCCGTATCTCGGCAAATGGGGACCGGGTGAGCAGGTCGAATCTGGCTGTGGCCAACGTTGGTGGCGGCGTCCTGTTCTGGGAGCTGCAGAGCGATCAGCCGTGGCTGCGGTTGTCTCGGTCGGCGAGACACCTCCCACTGACGAGGCTCTCGGGCGAAGGCGCGGCAACGGTGCTGGTCCATACGGACGGCAGAGGGCTGCCCTCGGGCGAATATATAGGTACGGTGACAGGGGCCGGCAACGGGGGCTCGGTGGTGGTGTCGGTGGTGATGCGGGTTCGTACCGAGCCCGATGTCGATGCCACCGCAGGCCGGCAGTATCAGTGCGCAGCATGTGTCCGCGGACGGCGAATATCTCTATGTCGTCACGCAGGATCTGAGCACGCTCTGCGAGTGGCCGACGCGGGTAATCAGCGTCGCCGGTCTCTACCGGGCGCGGCTCGGGGATCAGCTGGAGTGGGAGGATCTGACGAGCTCGCTGACGCTCTTCCTGGCGCCGCTGGCAGCGATGGGCAGCCACCCCCAGGATTTCGACCAGGTATTCCTGCACAGCGTATCGGGGGCCCTCTTTGCGAAGACGGCGATGACGGCGGCCGCCTACGGATGGCAAGCCGTTCCGGTGGCTGATCAGCCCGACTATCTGAGCTTCGGATCCCGATTGCCCCGAGCCGAACCGCTTCTTCGCGTGCCCACGAGTTATCCGGGTGGCTTCTTGCCGCGGGACCTCGATATCCGCTGGGGCTGGCTCGGCTTCCTGTTCGGGTGGGACGGGCGGGTGTACGGCCATTACGGCGGTACGTTCTCGCACAGCGAGCAGCACGCGGTCATCGAAAGCCGCGACGGCGGCGTCAGCTGGCAGAGGGTGTGGGGTGATTTCGGCTTCGGCTGGAGCCGAGCGGACCTCGAGCCCGTGGTCTTTTTCGGAGACGCGCGGGGATTTATTGCGGCGTCGGGGTCGAGCATGACCGGCCACCGGGCCGAGAAGGTGGGGCCGTGGGCGGTCGACCCCATCGATCCCCTCACCGCGTATGTGGCCATGAAGGGGCGGGGTCTCGTGCACCGGACACGGGACGGCGGCGACACCTGGGAACGCGTCGGACAGGGCTTACGTCCGACCATGGCGGTTACCGGTGTGGCGGTGGATTCGGTTGGCGTTCTGTATGTGCGAACCAGCGAGGGGACTTACCGCAGACAGATGGCCGAACACAGAGTCCGCCTCACCGATCTGGCGGTCAAACCGGTGCTCGCAGCGCCAGGCTCGAGCGTGCTCGTCACCGCTCGCCACACGCCGTGGCCGCCGTGGTCGTCCTTCGATCCGGGGCTGGATCTGCAGGTCGCGGCGCGTCTCGAGACGGAGACTACCTGGTTGCGTCAGCGCGACGACGGCCTCGAGCCGGATCGGGCTGCGGGGGATGGGACCTGGTCGGGCGTTGTGACGGTGCCGTTCGACCAACCGGTCGGCTACTACAATGTGCTGGTGAAGGCGGAGATGGATCCCGATTCGCCGCAGCAGGCGAGCGGGAGGGCGACCTTTCAGGTAGTGCCCGACGAAGAGATAGCGGTGTACGTCGATACCCTCGGCGCGAATTGGGGCTACGACGGTGGGGACCTGCTCGACACCGAACATGTGCACAGCGGCAATGCCTCCCACCGCTTCGAGGGAGAGACGGCCTATCTCTACCATGCGAAGGCGCTCCACCCGTTCGGGCGATGGCTCGATTTCTGGGTGTATACCGACGGACCCGTCGCGTTGCGTATCAATGACCTGGACCTGCCCGACAGCTCGAATGCGCTGGTGGAAGGGGAGTGGGCGCACATCACCGTTCGCGCTGAGCGCCTGCACGCGCATCCGAATGACCAACATGCCGCTGAGCGACGCCCTGTTGCTCTCCTATCCCAACCCGTTCAATGCCGCCACGGTGATCCCGTATCGCCTGGCCGAGCCGGGGTTCGTGCGGCTCGTGCTTTACAATACGGTGGGACAGGCGGTGCGCACGCTGGTGTCGGCAGAGCGCCAGGCCGGACTTCACCAGGCGGTGTGGAATGGTCTGGACGACGCGGGACGCCCCCTGGCCACCGGTGTCTACCTGAGCTGGCTGACGACGTCGGGGCCCACTGCGGTCGTCGGCAAGGTGGCGCTGGTGCGCTAAACGACGTTGGACTCACCCACCCCAAGGGCCGTGTTTTCCTGATTCTAGCCGAGCGATCCCAACAGCTCGAAGTAGGTCGGAAAGGTCTTGCTCACACATCCCGGGTCATTGATGCGAATCCCGGAGACTTTGAGTCCCACCAGGGAGAAGCTCATAGCGATGCGGTGGTCCTGGTAGGTGTCGATGACCGCGGGGGTGATCTTCGACGGCGAGATGGTGACGCCGTCTCGACGCTCGACCACCTCAACGCCGAGTTTGCGCAGCTCGGTGGTCATGGCGCGAATCCGGTCGGTCTCCTGCCAGCGCGAGTGTTCGATGTTGCGGATGGTCACTGGGCCGTCGGCAAACGGCGCTATCGCTGCCAGCGTCAGTGATGTATCCGACAATTCTTTCATGTCGACGTCGATGGCTTTGAGCGCCGCGGGCCCGATCACCTCAATCCCATCAGGGTATCGGTGCACCGTGCAGCCCATCCTCTCAAGCACATCGACGAAGTGAATGTCGCCTTGGGCGGAGTCGATGGAGATGTTGTCGACGCGAACGCGACCGCCGCTGATGGCCGCGGCGGCGAAGAAATAGGAAGCGTTGGACGCGTCGGGCTCGATGGCGTACGAGCGCGCTTGGTAGCGCTGGCCGCCGGCGATACGGAAGGTCTGGTAATCCTCGTGCTCGACGACGACACCAAACGCCTGCATGACCGCCATGGTGATGTCGATGTATTGCCTCTTGAGCTCCCCAATCATCTCGATCTCCAGGCCGTCGTCGGTGCAGGGAGCGGTCAGCATGAGCGAGGTGAGAAACTGGCTGCTCTTGCTGGCGTCGATCTGCGTCTTGCCTCCCGTGAAACCCCGCGCCAGGACGACCACCGGCAGGCAGCCGTTGTCGGATTGAGAGCGCACATCGATGCCCAGACCCGAGAGTGCGTCGAGCAGATCGGCGATTGGACGAGTGCGGCGCATGGGCTCATCGCCGTCGATGACAAAGGTGCCATTCCCCAGGGCGACGTAACTGACCAGTGAGCGGGCGGTCGTGCCCGAGTTGCCGATGTAGAGCTCGGCGCCGTCGACCGGGATTTTCCCGCCGTTGCCGGTGATATCAAAGTGGCAGGCCTCGGCATCTGGCTTGACGAGGACACCGAGCTGTTGCAGCGCCTGTGACATGTACCGGGTGTCATCGCTGAAGAGAGCGTCGGTCAGTCGCGTCTCCCCTTCCGCAAGCGCCGCGACCAGCAACGCCCGATTGGTGTAGCTTTTTGACCCGGGAATCGTCACATCGGCGTCGAGGGGGCGTTGCCACGGTTGGATTTCAATGGACTCGGATGGCATGCGGTGTTTCCTCAGTGAGGCTTGTCAGTTGGAGCCTGGTGTCGAGGAGTCGAAAGCCGCAACCAGGCGGCTCCGACGTATTCGGGCGACGCTCCAGGTTGTTCCGTCCCCACTGCATGACGCGACTCAAAGGCAAGAATCGGCCCTGCCACAATGCGCGGCCGGGCCGATTCCAGTTAGGGCCGTCCGTCAGCAGTTCAGGCGCTGTTGCCGTCGTCGGCCAGAGCCGCCATCTCGCGAATGGATTCCTCCACGGGATGGACCGCCGAATAGCCGATCAACCGGCGCGCCTTTGACAGACACGGGATGCGGCTGGGAATCGTCTCGTAGTCGTAGGCCACTGATTCGACGGTCGAATCACTACCCGTTGTCGACTTGACCAGGTCGGCAACCTGCCCGATAGAAAACTCGTTGCGCGAACCGATATTGACAACCTCGCCGCTGGCGTCGTCGCACTCGGCGAGTCTGGCCAGCCCGCCCACGACATCGCGCACATCGGTGAAGCAACGACTCTGGGAGCCATCGCCATGGACGGTGATGTCTTCATTCGCCAGCGCTTGATGGAGGAACCGGGTAACCACGGTGCGATCATCCTGGCGCGACCCGACGGTGTTGAACAGACGCACCACGGTCGCCCGCAGATGGTGGGTGTGGGCGTGCGCCAGAGTCATCTGTTCATCGACGATTTTGGTGACGGCGTAGTCCCAGGTGGCGACGCGGGTATTGCCCAGGAGGGATCCCCCATCCTCGCGCAACACCGAGTCGGGCTCCAGGTCGCCGTAGACGGCGGACGTGGAGGTGAAGAGGAAGCGCACGTCATGACGGCTGGCGGATTCGAGCACGACCTCGGTGCCGTGCACATTGGTGCGCAGACATTCCATCGGGTCAATGTCGACCGCCCGTCCGTAGACCGCGGCCAGGTGAAAAAGAACATCCGCCTCGGCCACCACGGTGTCGACGGCACTTGGGTCGCAGACATCCGCCTCGACCAGCTCGAACCGGGGGTCTGCGGCCAGGTGGGCGACATTGGCGCGCGAGCCGGCGCACAGGTTGTCGAGCGCGGAGACACGGTATCCCTCGACCAGCAGGCGTTCGACCAGATGGGAGCCGATGAAGCCGGCGCCGCCGGTGATCACCGCGTTCCGGGTCGGGCCGTCGACAGGCTGTCCGCGTTCCACCGCATCGACGAGCCGGCGCCAGCTGGAGAAGCCGAACTCGCGGGCTATGATCAGCTGTCCGTCGTGCAGGGAGAACCCGCCTCGCTCGGTCTCTCCTGTCCAGCGTGGATGGAAGCGCCGGGCGCGCAGATTGGCCTCGCCGTCGCCGGCGCGAAGATCTCGCAGCAACTGTTTGGCCTGCTTGCGAAAGTGCTCGAGGTTGGGCTGGTCGGGGAATGGCTTGGGCATACTACCCTCCTCACAGGGATGGGCGTCGCTGTCCGCGGCGCGACGCAGAGGGTGGGTACTATGCGAAGAATAACGCTTCAGGGGTGGGTAGGACCCTTCACGCGGACCGTTGGCTCCCCTGGGGAACCTGTAAGCCAACGGTAACAAGATCGGGGCAGTTCGGCAAGTAACAGGCGCAAGTTGCCGCTGAGAATCCGATTCCGCACCTTCTGGTGGGCGATGTCCTGGATGGGCCGGATATGTCCGGGGAAATGAATCACACGGAGTCTGACCTAAACAGCCGTTGATAGTCCACTCGCCGCTGCGATGCGACTTTATCAACGGACTGCTAAGGTGAAAGGATACAGCAATGCGAGATATCGTTGTCTTCAGCGGCAACGCGCACCCTCAACTGGCCGAGGACATCTGCAGCGGCCTGGGGGTCCCTCTAAGTCCCACTACGATCACGCGTTACAGCAATGACTGTCTGCAGGTCCAGCTCAATGCGAACTGCCGCGAAGCGGATGTCTTCGTCGTTCAGCCCCTCGTCCCCCCCGTTCACGACCACCTGATGGAGCTGCTGCAAATGCTGGACGCCGCTCGGGGAGCGTCGGCCGCCCGCACGACGGCGGTGATTCCCTATTATGGATACTCGCGCTCGGACAAGAAGGATGCCCCGCGGATCTCCATTGCCGGTCGGCTGACGGCGGATCTTCTGGTCACCGCGGGGGCCAGTCGCGTGTTGACGATGACGCTGCACGCCGATCAGGTCCACGGGTTCTTCAGTGTACCGGTTGATCATCTCAACGCTCTGCACGTGCTGGCCCATTACTTTCAAGGCCGCGATCTGAGCGATACGGTGGTCGTGTCCCCCGATCTGGGGCGAGCGAAGGACGCAGCTCATTTCGCGCGGTTGCTCGGGCTGCCAATGGCGGCGGGCAGCAAGCGACGGATCAGCGATGAGAAGGTGGTGATTGACGCCATCGTCGGCGATGTCGACGGCAAGCGCGTAATCGTCCTGGATGACGAGATCGCCAATGGCGGTACGATCATCGAGCTGGTCGAGCGCCTGAGGGAGCGTCGGGTACAGGAAGTCGCCGTAGTCTGCACCCATGGACTGTTCACGGGTCGCTCAATAGAGCGTTTCCGGGCCGGGGAGATAACCGAGTTTCTGGCCACGGATACGATTCCCCTTGCCCCCGGGAAAGAGCTTCCGACTCTCCACACGCTATCGATCGCCCCCCTGTTTGCCGAGACCATTCGCAGAATTCATCAAGGGGAGTCGGTCAGCAGTCTGTTTACCGAGCCGGGCTGGGTCACCGGATCTGGCCAAGAGTCGGCAGAGCCTAATTGAACCATCGCCGCGTATGTAGTGCGTATGACGACAGTTGTGGCCTTGACATATCGAATATTATGTAGTAGAAACATAATGTTGCAGTTGCACAATTCGACCGGGCTGGTCGATGGCAGGTGAGGCTCCCAGTGAAACTTGCATTCCTGAATAGGAAAAACGAAAAGGGGCGCCTCTTACGCTTGCTGGCGTCTGAGGAAAGCACTTTTTCTTGCGTGCATGGTCGACGTCGTTGCGGCAAGTCGAGGCTGCTTTCAAGAGGTACTCCCTCGTGGAAAAAACGTCTACTTTCTGAGTGATGAACGTGAGCCTTCCCTCCAACGGGAGGCTCTGTCAAGGGCGATGGCCGCGATGCTGCCAGGCATGGAGGCCGTTCGGTATCCGGATTGGGCGAGCCTTCTCGAGCGCTGGTGGCGAGACGCTCCGGAGGGCACGGTCCTTGCACTGGATGAGTTTCCCTACCTTGCCAAGGCCAGTCCGGAGCTTCCCAGCGTCCTCCAGCGACTGATTGACCAGAACCGATCCCGCCGGCTTCACCTCGTGCTGTGCGGTTCGTCGCAGCGCATGATGCAGGGTCTCGTACTCGACGCATCCGCTCCCCTGTATGGCAGGGCCCGGGAAGTCATTGAGGTCAAACCCTTGGGAGCGTCCTGGTTAGGCGTGGGGCTGAGTCTGTCTCGCCCGTCCAGGATCCTTGAGGCATTCGCGATCTGGGGAGGCGTGCCTCGATACTGGGACCTTGCCGGTGGGCGACGTTCGACCTGGGAGAGCGTCGAGGAGCTGGTGTTGGATCCGATGGGTGTGTTGCACAATGAGCCGCGACGACTGCTGATGGATGCCATGCGCGACACAGCTCAGGCTTCGTCGATACTGTCTCTGGTTGGGGCTGGCTGCTCAAGGATGTCGGAAATCGCGGCGAGGCTGGCCAAACCGGCTACCTCGCTGACGCGGCCCATGCAACGGCTGATGGAGGTGAGCCTGGTGCGTCGAGAGATTCCCTTCGCCGCACCTGAGAGATCGAACAAGCGAACGCTCTACCGCATCGACGATCCGTTCCTGTCATTCTGGTTCAGGTACGTGGAGCCGAACCGCTCGCGTCTGGAAGTCGGGGCCATTGGCCAGGTCAGACGGGCCATCCAGAAAGATTTCTCGCTGCACCTGGGCGCAGTCTGGGAGAATATGGTTCGTTGCGCCTTGCCGCGATTGGACCTGGGTGGTGTAGAGTGGATGCCGGCGCGCCGCTGGTGGGGGACGGGAACCAACAGAAAGCCCATCGAAGTGGATGTGGTGGCCGAGTCCGTGGATGGCAGCAAACTGTTTGTCGGAGAGGTGAAGCTCCGCTGTGGTTCACGGGAAGCTGAACGAGCCGAAGGAGAGCTGCTGGAGAAGTCCCGACAACTGCCCTTCGCCGACTCATACGAGCGCGTTGACACGTGTCTATTCGTGGCCCAGGCTGCCTCGGCCAAAATGGCTTCCAAGGTCGTGAGCGCTGCCGACGTGCTGCCGGTGTGCGACTAGTTCGGGGGGCGATGACCCGCCGCGTGGGCGTCGTCGCATGGACCCTGAAGTGGACTGCCGCTCTATCGTGGGCGTGCGCGCAGTATTAAGTTTCCTCCACACACGCACCTATCGATTTATGGAGCACAGCCCTGTAAACACCCATCGAGATGGTCTTTTTGAGGAGAATTGCAGCTATGAGTGAAGCACACGCCAACACCTCGCGTTCGATCACGGAGGAAACGGTGGAAATGTCCGCCGATGAGAAATACCTCTTCGACCTGCTCGGATATGTGGTCGTGCGGGATGTCCTGAGCGCAGAGCATCTGGAGGTAGCCAATGCCGCCATCGATGCCTCGGAGCTTACCCAGAGTGCGGAGTACTTCGGTGACTCCACCGCCCTAAAGGGTGAAAACAGTTCGACGCGCCTCAGCTCAAGTGGGAATCTGCTGGAATTGGACAAGCCGTTCTGCGATCCGTTCCGGGAGATGTTAGCTCACCCCAAGACTATCCCCCATCTCAACACCATCCTCGGGGAAGGCTGGCGACTGGACCACGGGCCCGGTCTGATCGCCATGGACAAGGGGTGTTCGGGCGGCATGCTTCACGGAAGTTTTGACAACGCGCCGTATTTCTACCGCGAGGGCAAGATTTTCACCGGACTTTGCGTCATCGAATACCTGCTTGCCGATGAGGGGCCCGGCGACGGCGGAGTGAGCGTGGTCGCGGGGAGCCACAAGGCCAACCTGACCTGCCCGGCCAAGATGCTCAGGTGGGAGCAGTATCAGGAGTTTGTCACCGAGGTAAATGCCAAGGCCGGCGATGCGGTAATCTTCAGCGAGGCGTGCACCCACGGGACGCTCCCGTGGACAGCCGATCACCAGCGCCGGGCGATCCTTTTCAAGTACAACGCTGGCCATATGTCCTGGGGTGGCGGGGGGTTGTCCGGCCCGGCTCCCGCTTATTGGGACGAGCTTACCGAGCCTCAGCAGGCGGCCCTGCTGCAGCCCTGTCACCACTCACGGCGGCCCAAAGCCACCAACGGCTACCGGGGGCTCGCCGAGATTACGGGTTCCGCTTGAGGGCACACCGGGCACTGTCCTGCCTCAAGGGTTGAGGCCGAGGAGGGCCAGCTCCCAACGAAAAAAGTCAGGATTGATCAATGTCATCAGGACGGCTCCGCTTTCGTCACAGTTTTCAGGATTTTCACACCAGCCCGGACATTCCCGATGTGGGGGGAGAATTCGATCCGGATGAATTTATCGCCACCCTCAAGAAGGCACGGGTCGATTCGGTCACGCTCTGTGCGCGGTGTCACCACGGCCACCTCTATTACGACTCGAAGGTGCATCCCGAGCTAATTCATCCCCAACTGGCCCGGCCGAATTTCCTGCTGGAGCAAATCGAAGCCTGTCAGAAAAACGACATTCGCGTCACTATTTACACCACGGTCGAGTTCGATTTCTTCATGACTGAAGAGCACCCGGAGTGGTTGGCCGTCAACGCCGATGGCAGTCCCCATTCACTGAAGATCGCCGAAGATGGTGAGGGGGGACACAGGCATACGACGGCCTCGCCTTACGACGCGGGGTTTTACCGTTGGCTATGTCTGAATTCCCCTACGTCGAGTTTTTGAGAGAGCATGTTCAAGACATCCTGGAATCGCTGCCGACGGACGGGATCTTCTTTGACATCCTGATGCCCCAGGATTGTTCGTGCGTATGCTGTCGCAGGTCGATGAAGGAACGGGGGATCGACGCAGCGGACGGGGCCGCGAGGAAGCAGTTCGGCCTGCAGGTCGTCGTCGACTTCATCAATGAGATGACCCGGTTCGTGCGCCGGTTCAACGACCACTGCTCCGTCTACTACAACTCAGGTCACATTGGTCCCTGGTATCGGAGGATTCTCGGTGCATGTACCCATTTTGATTTGGAATCGCTGCCGGCGGCGCAGTGGGGGTTCATGCACTTTCCCCTCACCATGCGCTATATCCGCGGGCTCAACCTCGATACGCAGGGCCTCACCAGCACGGTGCAGACGACGTGGGGTGATATCCACTCGTTCAAGAGCCAGGCGAGCATCGAGTCCGAATGCTTCCAAATGCTGGCGCTGGGCGCCAAGCCGGCGCTGGGCCAGCAATCACATCCAAGCGGCAAGTTGTGCGGGGCGACTTTTGACTTGATCGGAGCGGTTTTCGCGCAGATCGAGGCGGTCGAGGCGTGGTGTACGGACGTGAGGGCAGTGACCGACGTGGCGGTGTTGCCGCCGCCGGATCAGTTCGACCCGGTGGCCTGTCTCGATTTTCACGATGCTACCATCGGCTCCGCGCGCATGCTGCAGGAGGGAGGTCAGCAATTTGACATCCTGGATGCCGAGTCCGATCTGGATGGTTACAAATTGCTGATCATGCCCGACCAAGTGAGCGTCGAACCGCCGCTTGCCGCCAGGATCGAGCGGTTCCTCGCTGCGGGTGGGGCGCTGATCGCCTCACATCGAGCCGGTCTGAACGAGGCGGGCGATGCCTTTGCCCTGGAGGCACTGGGGGTATCGCTAAAGGGTGAGGCCCCCTGGTCTCCGGATTTTATCCGCCCGTGCAACGGCTTTGCACCCGATCTACCCAGGACCGAACACGTGATGTACTCGCGGGGGCTGGAAGTGGCAGCTGAGGCCGGGGCCCGGGTGCTGGCCGATGTCGTCGCCCCCTACTTCAACCGCACCTGGGAGCACTTTTCGTCGCACCAGCACACGCCTTCGTGCGGGGAGATAGCCTACCCGGGTATTGTCCGCCACGGCAACGCCATCTACTTTGCCCACCCGATATTCAGCGAGTATCAGCGCACCGCCCCGCTGTGGTGCAAGCGCCTGGTAATGGCCGCGATTCGACTGCTGTTACCCGATCCGGTGATGAAGGTCCAAGGTCCATCGACGCTGCTGACGTCAGTGAATGAACAACCCACTGAGAACCGGTACGTCGTTCACCTGTTGCACTATATTCCCGAGCGTCGCTGCGCGGCCTTCGACGTCATCGAAGATGTAATACCCGTGCACGACATTGAGATATCGGTAGCGACACCCAAAGCGGTCAGGAGGGTTCAGTGTGTTCCGGAGGGGAGGTCGCTCGAGTTTGAGGGAAGCGACGACCGCGTGGCGTTCACCTTGCCTAGGCTCAATGGCCATCAGATGATCGCGATTGAGTTCGCGTGACGCTTGGGTTGGCAAGGCGAGAAGGGATTTTCTGCAATGGTGAGGGGGCTGCGGGCAGTCGTTGAGGCCCCCGACCTACCCGGTGGAGAATTGGGAAAGTCAAAGCAGGTAACCGATAGAGCAGGAAGAGATGCTCAGCCCTCCTAACATTAGCGATTCATGGCTCAGTGAACAGCTGGTGAATGCTGGTCTGCCTTCCGGCACCAGAGTGGCCACCGTACGCGAGAAATCCCGCGCCGAATCGGAGAACTCCAGTACATACAATCTGGAAATAGAGTACTCTGCAGACCCAGAAAAGAGAGCACCCAAGGATCTCTTCCTCAAGACATCGGGCCCTGACAACAACAGAGAGGTGGAGTTTTACAGCGTCATCGCTCCAGCGATGAGCGATCCACCGGTACCACGTTGCTACTATGCGGAGTATGACGAAGAGACCCGACACTCCAGCCTGCTTCTTGAGGATCTCTCACAGACCCATCGCACCTGGGACTATCCAATCCCACCGACTCGGGAGGAGGCGGAAAGCATGGTAGATACATTGGCTGCCATACATGCTTTCTGGTGGGATCATCGCGATCTCGGCTTCAGATTCGGCGAGTTCGCAACAGATGACCTTGTCCACGGATACGTACGGGAAGTAAAGACCGCATACACTCAGATGGCCGACTTCCTTGGTGATAGACTGTCTCCATCTCGCCGCCGTATCTATGATATGGTCTTTGACCGCCACCCAGACCTCATGGTAAAACGAGGAGCTGATCACCGGCATCTCACCTTTGTGCATGGCGACGCTTCGAAAGCCTCTACGTCCCAGCGCTCAGCGGCGGGGGAGATGAGAAATACAACTGGTATCCTCAATTGGAGAAGGCGATCGGAGCCTTTGAAGACCTCAACTGTTACGAATTGCTATGCTGAGATTAGTGTCAGGTTGAGCAGATGAAAGTCACCGCAGTAAAAGTCCTGTCGGCTGATCGATTCAACTACCTCAAGGTTGAGACCGATGAGGGGATTTATGGCGTTGGAGAGTTGCATCCGGCGTCTGGCACTGGCGGGACACCCTTTCTACCCATCGCCGGCGTTCGCTACTGTGCTGAATACCTCGTCGGCAAAGACCCACTGCACATTGAGCGTCATTGGCAGCACATGTTCCGCAGAAGTCTGTTCAGAGGTGGTTCAGACATCATGGCCGCCATCGGCGCTATTGACATCGCTCTGTGGGACATCAAGGGCAAGGCGTACGGTAGGCCGGTTTATGAGCTCCTCGGTGGCCCGACGAGGGAAAAGGTGCGGCTCTACACCCACCTTGGTGGTTCGACTCCTGCCGAACTAGCTGAACAGGCAAAGGCGCGGGTCGCAGAGGGATTTACGGCAGTTCGTCTGTACCCGTTCGGAGACTTCGGGCGGTCCGACTTCGAGGAAGGTCGCGGTTTGGAGGACATGAGTTTCACCGCAATGCAGCGCAATGCGGTGGAACGCGTAGGTGCAGTGCGGGACGCGGTTGGTCCCGATGTTGATGTGATGATAGACGTGGTTAACCGGTTGACCCCGGTTGAGGCCATTGCGGTGGGTCGATCGTTGGAGGAATTCAACCTCTACTTCTTCGAAGATCCGATCGAGCCGGAGAACATGGACCAGTGGGAGTACGTTGCGGCGAATGTGCCGATGCCGCTGGCCATGGGCGAACGGCTGTATACCATATACCAATTCCTGGACTTGCTGAATCACCGAGGGGCGGCGTTCGTGCGGCCTGATCTTTCGCTTGCGGGTGGCATCACGAACATCAGGAAGATCGCTGCAATAGCGGAGGCGAACTATGTGGGCGTGGTGCCCCACAACCCGCTTTCTGCCGTGCTTACCGCAGCTTGCGTCCAGCTTGATGCGGCGACACACAATATCCCGGTGCAGGAGTATCCGCCAGACGATGCAACCGGTGTGAAAGCTGATCTTGTGGATGAACCGCTAACACGCGAAGGCGGCTACCTACTGGTGCCTGATCGACCGGGAATCGGCATTGACCTGAACGAAGAGGCGTTCGCAAAGTACCCAACGGTGTCCTATGACCGTCCACCGCTCATCAATCCCGACGGCAGCCTGCGTGAGTATTGAGGTGGATATGACGACCGATGCTGTAAATACACGACTGGTTTCTGTGCATGGGGGCCACACGGCGGAGTTTGGTGACGGGGAGGACTCACTGGCCGCGGTCGTAGCCGAGTATGTGCGCCAGGATTTCGACTGGGTTGGGATCACCGAACACATACCTCCAGTCTCTGACGCGTTCCTGTTCCATGAGGACAGAGAGGCAGGGGAGACTGCGGCGAGCAAGCGAGCGAGATTCGCAGACTATTTTTCCACGGCTCGCCTGTTACAGTCTGAGCATAGCTCCAAGCTACAGATTCTGGTTGGCTTCGAGACTGAGTGCTGTACGGGCTACGTCGATCACGTGGACGAACTGAGACGCGAATTCAAGCCCGACTACATCGTGGGCTCCGTACACCATGTTCGCGACGTCGTGATTGATGGTAGATCAAAATGGTACGCCGAGGCGATAGCGTGCGTTGGCGGCATCGAGGAACTGTACTGCGAATACTTCGATCAGCAGTATCAGATGATGGAGGCGCTTCGGCCCGAGGTCATTGGTCACTTCGATCTGATACGATTTCACGATGCAGACTATCACGAGAGATTTCGAGTGAGTGAGATCAAGGACCGGATCTGGAGAAATCTTGAGAAGGCCAAGGAGATTGACTCCATACTCGATCTCAATCTCAGGGCTCTCGAAAAAGGGGCGTCCGAACCGTATGTGTCTCGTTCGATCCTGGAGATGGCATCAGAGATAGGCGTGAAGTGCGTGCCTGGTGATGACTCCCACGGCGTGGCTACCGTAGGGCGTCATCTGGGCAGAGGAATCGAACTGCTTGAGGAAACGGGCTATGGCGTTGAGTGGCCCAAGCCCCGTGGATGTGCCTGAGATATCATGAGCGCTTGGTTGCGGGCGATCCTGGCGATCCAGGATTCGAAGCGGCTGTGGTTCCGGATCTCGCCGAGATTGCGGAAGGTATGGCATCACGCGTTCAGGGCGCTGGCGAAGGCCTGGGCGTAGCGCTCGAGGGTACCGTCGTCCAGGCCCGGGAAGTTCGGCAGCTTGATCAGGCGAGCGTTCAACTCGGCCGTGCGCGACAGATCACCACACACGCGTTCGTGGTTGGCCGCGTCGGGGGGAAAACGACCTAGAGGGCGTGATAGTGCCCCTCGGTGATGAAGGGCTGTTCGTGAAGGAGCGGGTAGCGGGGTCGGGAGACCTGGCAACCCAGGCTGTTGAGATCGTCGAGCAGATTCGGGGGTTCTTCGCCCCGGTAGCGAGCGATGAACTCGAAATAAACGCGGTCGATGTGGGCGGGAGGCAGAAAGGTATCGAATCCCAGCTCTTCGAGCCGGGCGGACAACACGACATGATTTCGGTTGCGTCGGCGGTTGTGCGCCTCGAGCTTGATCAGCTGAGAGAGACCCAGCGCCGCCGAAATGGGCGCAATCCGCGTCTTGACCCCAAAGCCGGTGGCCGCGAAGCGCCGAGCCTCCGTTTCCAGCTCGAGGATCCGGGTAACATCACCGAGGCAGATGGCGCGTTCGTGGATCTCAGCGTCGTCCGTCAGCAGCATCCCGCCCTCGCCGGCGGGCGCGAGCTTGTCTCCCTGCAGGCTGAAGACGGAGACATCGCCCAAGTTGCCGCAGGGCGTGCCTCTCCAGCGGGCGCCGTGGGCATGGGAGGCGTCCTCCACGATCTTGAGGCCGTACTCGTCGGCGACCTGGCGGATCTGGGTCATCCTGGCCGGTAACCCCCACAGGTGAACGACCACTACCGCTTTGGTCCTGGGGCCAATGCGCGAGCGCATGTGGTCGGGATCGATGCCGAGCCGCGCCGACTCGCTGTTGCAGAAGATCGGCACGAGACCGAACCAGAGCATCGGCAGCACCGAAGCCCAGAAGGTCGCGGTGGGAACCAGAATTTCGTCTCCTGCTTGCAACCCCAGACTGTGGAAGGCCGCCATCAGGGCGGAGGTGCCGTTGTTGTGCGCCAGCGCGAATCTGCGGCCGGTATGCTCGGCGTACGCGGCCTCGAGCTCGCGGATGATCCCGTGGGTTGACAGGTTGCCATCCCGGAGCACCTGCAAAACGGCGAGCTCATCTTCGCGGTCCAGCAGGGGCCACTTTGTTACCTGCGCATGATCGCTAGTGTTGTTGGTCATCTGAACAGGTTCCCTTTCAGATGCTCGCCAGGAGCGTGTCATATTCCTCGCGGACCCGGAAACGATACCCTTCGAACGAGGCCTCCGCCTCGTCGCCTTCGATCGCCTGCGCGGCGGCTCGTACCTCCTCCAGATTGCCGTCGTCCCGACCCAATCCACAGCGCGGGACCCACTGCGCGATGTTGGATCGCCGCCGCAAGTAGTCATCCAACGTGAGACAGAACTCGTTGTCCCGACACCAGGCTGGATCTGGTACGCTCTTGTCGTCCCTCTGGAACGCAGGGCGGTCGTCCGGAGTCGCGGTCCCGCTGGGACGAAGCTGGGATTTCAGTTTGTCCACGACTTCGCTCGCCAGCTCTCGACATGTCGTCAGCTTGCCACCGTAGACCGCGATTGCGGCGTTGGCGCGATCGTGGTGCACCCGGTGTTGGCGCGAATACGCCAGCGGATGGCGACCCGAGCTGTAGCCGCGCTTGACGGCGAGCGGCCGAACGCCGCAGCGAAGCGAGACGATGTCGCTGGCGTCGAGGCTAAGCTGGAGATTCCTGTTGGCCTGGGCCAGCAGGAAGCGGACGTCGTCTGCCTCGACACGAAAACCGCTGTCCAGTGAGTCGACAGGCGTTTCCGTGGGCCCCCACAGTGACACCGGTCCCCATGGGTGGAAGGTCTGCCCATCGCCGTGCTCGCCCATGTCGAAGATGAGGGAATCGTCGTGTTCCGCCGGTCGCGCGATGGCGATGAACACTCCCTTGCTGAACACATGCATGTAGGGGCTGGACAACCCGCAGAGCTGATGAATCCTGTCGGCCCAGACGCCGCCGGCGTTGACCAGCATCTTAGCAGAGACGCTGAACTCCCGCCCGTGATGTCGATCAGTCAGCTCGAGGCGCCAACGGCTGTCCCGGTAGGCGGCGCGCTCCAGAAGGCAGTAGTTGAGGGCGCAGTGATCGGGAGGGCGATGCGGCATCATCCACTCGAGGACGAAGCGGCAGTCAGATGTTTCGAGCACGCCTTCTTCATACACATAAGAGGGGCCGAACAGTTCCGAGCGCATAAAGGCCTGCTCGGGGTAGACATTTTCGGCGCTGGGCGCTCGCCGTCGCCCTCGACCCATCAGCCAGTAAAGCCACAGTGCGGCGCGGATCTTGAAGGCGCTGTGACCTCGGTCCAGGGCCGGAATATAGCGGAACCTCTG
>Ga0066376_10000937_pt1 | contig 28143 bp, 24 predicted proteins | sample Knorr_S15_td_Bot_FD_77009 | JGI IMG/M metagenome (GOLD analysis project Ga0066376, IMG submission 77009) | Marine microbial communities from Southern Atlantic Ocean transect - Knorr_S15_td_Bottom_ad_5009_LV_A | ecosystem: Environmental > Aquatic > Marine > Oceanic | place: Southern Atlantic... | reverse complement strand
GTCCTGACAACGTAGTTGACAGAGGAAGAAGTAATATTGGCGTGTATGCAGACCTAGAATACAATACTAGTGAGAAATTTTTAGTTGCTGCAGCTGTGCGTTATGAAGATTATAGTGATTTTGGAAATACCTTCAACTTTAAATTAGCAAGTAGATTAAAAGCCAACGATAAGTTGTCTTTCCGTGGTTCTATTTCTACAGGATTTAGAGCGCCATCATTAGCACAACTTTATTACAATTTGATCTTTACAAATATTGTAGGAGGCCAATCAGTACCTTCTCTATTATCTGCCAACAACAGTACCGTTACAAAAGCTTTCGGAATTGGTGCTTTAAAAGAAGAAAAAGCATTCAATAGTAGTATTGGGTTTACCTATTCAACAGGTGGATTTACCGCTACGATAGATGCATATTCAATTAGCGTAAAAGACAGAATTGTTTTGACCGATAACTTTGATGCTTCTGGATTAGGATTAGGTGTTGATGCAGCACAGTTTTTTGCAAACGGTGTAGATACTAAAACAACCGGAATTGACTTTGTATTATCATACAAGACATCTCTAAATGACAATAGCTCAATGAGTGTTGGAATCGTTGGAAATATGAACGGCTTAAAAATTGATAAAATTCACAATGGAAGCTTGAACGAATATACCTTCTTTGGTCCCTTTTCTCAAGCGTATTTAAAAGCGGCAGCACCTGACTATAAAGTTGGATTGAACTTAGGCTATACAAATAGAAAGTTTAATGTAAATGCTGTTTTAACACAGTTTAGTCAAGTTGAACTACAAGATTTTCAATGGGTAGATTCTCCTGCAACTACAGCAGCTGAAGCAGCAGCATTATATAGTAGTGCTACTGATATTTATGAAGCTGCCATGGTAGTAGATTTAAACATGTCTTATGAGTTTTCTAATTCTACGACATTGACTATTGGTAGTAATAATCTTTTTAACACCTATGCAACTCCACAATTTGATGGATGGACTGACCAAGGTGGTTTAGCCGATTCTGTACAAATGGGATCTGATGGTGCTTATTACTTTGCAAGGTTAAGCTTTAAATTATAAATTTTTATTTGAATTAATATTTATAATGCAAAACGCCCAAATCAGTTGATTTGGGCGTTTTTAATATCTTAAAAAATTTATCTTACTCTTCTTCATGCATAAAACGCTGTTTCTCCAACAGCTCCTTTTCTGTTTCTACAACATCTTCATCAGGGATACAACAATCTACAGGGCACACAGCGGCACACTGTGGCTCGTCATGAAACCCTTTACATTCTGTACACTTATCTGAAACAATATAATAAAGTTCATCAGAAACAGGCTCTTGGTCTTCATCTGCATTCACAGATTTACCATTAGGTAAGACAACAGCTCCTTTTAAACCCGTTCCATCAGCATACTTCCAGTCATCTGCTCCTTCATATATCGCTGTATTAGGACATTCTGGCTCACATGCTCCACAATTTATGCATTCGTCAGTTATTATAATTGCCATCGTTTTTCTGTTTCTGTTGTTGTATCTTTGCGTGGCAAAAATAACGCCAAAATAGTTTATAATCAAATTAAATGAAAACAATTCAGAGACGTATTACAGCTTTTGTGAAATTGGGAAAATTTTTAGGTCAATTTTCAGAAAATGACATCCAAAAAACAGCAGGCATTCCACACAATGAATTATTTTTTGATGGCTTTAAACATCAACTAAAAATTGCACAAGAAAACAACGATTGGTTTACCAAAGAAAACATCTTGTTCTCCATAAAAAACTGGACAAACGCTTTGACAGAGAGCAACCTTGTAAAATGGACTTCAGGAAATCAACACAATGACACTCCTAAAAAAGTGGCCATTATCATGGCAGGAAACATTCCGTTAGTTGGTTTTCATGATTTTTTATCGGTCGTTATTTCTGGTCATGCAGTCTTGGTAAAACAATCCTCTAACGATAAACATTTATTGCCGTTTTTAGCAAAGTACTTAGAATATGTTGCTCCTGAACTAAAAGGAGAAATCAATTTTACAGAAGGAAAACTAACCGATTTTGATGCGATTATTGCTACTGGAAGCACAAATACGGCTCGTTATTTTGATTATTACTTTAAAAACAAACCTTCTATTATTAGAAAGAACAGGAATTCTGTTGCAGTAATTACTGGAAATGAAACTGAAGACGAGTTGGAAGCATTGAGCAATGACATCTTTCAATATTTTGGCTTAGGATGCAGAAGTGTTTCTAAAATATTTGTGCCAACAAACTATCAGTTTGATGCCTTTTTTAAAGGAATGTACAACAAACACGACTATATAGACAATGCCAAATACGCCAATAATTACGATTATAACAAAGCGGTTTATTTGATGAGCGAATTTGACATTTTAGAGAACGGTTTTTTAATGATCAAGGAAGACAAAAGCTACTCCTCTCCTATTGCAAGTGTTTTTTATGAATATTATGAAGATTTGAGTGCATTAAAATCAAAATTAAACGAAGAAACTGAGAACATTCAATGTGTAGTTGCCAACGGGTTTTCGGATACTGAAATCAAATTCGGACAGACACAATGCCCACAATTATGGGACTATGCAGATGGCGTAAATACCTTGAGTTTTTTGGCGAAAATTTAAAACTATACTCAGAAAAACAGCATCTTTGTAAAACGATAAACAATCAATTAATGAAAAAACATAATTTTAGCGCAGGGCCATCAATACTTCCACAAGAAGTATTGCAAAAAGCATCAGAAGCTGTTGTCAATTTTAATAATGACAACCTCTCTTTGTTAGAAATTTCTCACAGAAGCAAACCTTTTGTAGCCGTTATGGAAACTGCAAAAAGCTTGGCATTAGAATTATTGGGACTAGAAAACAAAGGCTACAAAGCACTGTTCTTACAAGGTGGCGCAAGCACGCAATTTTTAATGACTGCTTATAATTTATTAGATAAAAAAGCAGCGTACTTAAATACAGGAACTTGGGCAGAGAAAGCAATTAAAGAAGCCAAATTATTTGGCGATTTAGTAGAAGTAGCTTCATCAAAAGATAAGAACTTCTCGTACATCCCTAAAGGATATGAGATTCCTTCTGATGCAGATTATTTTCACTGCACCAGTAATAATACCATTTTTGGAACACAAATGAAAAGCTTTCCAACATTTGACGGTAGTACTGTTTGCGATATGAGTTCTGATATTTTTTCTCGTCAATTGGATTTTTCAAAATTTGACCTGATCTATGCAGGAGCACAAAAAAACATGGGACCAGCTGGAACCACATTGGTCATCATCAAAGAAGAAATTTTAGGGAAAGTTGACCGAGTAATTCCTTCCATGATGAAGTATCAAACGCACATTAGTAAAGAAAGCATGTTCAATACGCCTGCTGTTTTTCCTATCTATGTTTCTATGCTTACCTTAGAATGGTTAAAAGGTTTAGGCGGCATTCCTTTTATCGAAAAAGTAAATGAAAAGAAAGCCCACTTATTATACAATGAAATTGACAACAACTCTTTATTCAGCGGAATTGTAGCAAAAGAAGATCGTAGTGTGATGAATGCAACCTTTGCATTAACAGATGTAAAATTGCAAGAATCGTTTGATACGCTTTGTAAAGAAGCAGGGATTAACGGTTTAAAAGGGCATCGAAGTGTTGGTGGATACCGAGCAAGCATGTACAATGCATTACCATTATACAGTGTACAAGCATTGGTTGATGTAATGCAAGAATTAGAACGAAAAGGATACTAAATAACGTCATTCCGAACAGCGTGAAGGAATCTCTTTATGAGATTGCCACGTCTAGTTCTCGAAACAAGTTCGAGACAAGCCTCGAAATGACAAAATAAAACATATATGAAAATATTAGCAAACGACGGAATTTCACAACCTGGAATCGAAGCCTTAGAAAAAGGTGGATTTGAAGTAATCACAACAAAAGTTGCTCAAAATCAATTGGAAAATTATATCAACGAAAATGCCATTGATGCCATTTTAGTACGAAGTGCAACACAGGTTAGAAGTGAACTAATTGACGCATGTCCAAGCATCAAATTAATTGGTCGCGGTGGTGTTGGTATGGATAATATTGATGTAGACTATGCCAAAGAAAACGGATTGCATGTAATCAATACACCAAATGCCTCCTCTAGCTCGGTTGCAGAATTAGTCTTTGCGCATTTGTTTGGAATGGTTCGTTTTTTACATCAAACGAATAGAGAAATGCCTTTAGAAGGAGACACACGCTTCAAAGATTTAAAAAAGGACTTTGCAAATGGCGCTGAATTAAGAGGGAAAACTCTTGGAATTATCGGCTTAGGTCGTATTGGAATTGAAGTGGCTAAAATTGGATTGGGAGTTGGTATGAACGTAATTGCTTGTGATGCATTTGTTGAAAAAGCAATGGTTACGGTTTCTTTTTTTAATGGACAATCTGTAGCAATTGAAATTACAACTGAGTCTTTGGATGCTATTTTAAAGAAATCAGATTTTATTTCAATGCATGTACCGAAACAAGAAGAATACATTATTGGGAAAGAACAATTTGACGGAATGAAAGATGGCGTTGGAATTATCAATGCTGCTCGTGGTGGCGTTATTGATGAAGTTGCATTGGTGGCAGCAATTGACACAGGAAAAGTAAGATATGCTGGCTTAGACGTGTTTGAAAACGAGCCAATGCCAGAAGTTCAACTGTTGATGAATCCTGATATCTCACTAACACCACACATTGGTGCCGCAACTGTAGAAGCACAAGATAGAATTGGAGAAGAACTGGCAGCGCAAATTATTAACTTGTTGTCTGAATAATTGCACATACATGTCTGAAATTAAACACCATTTAAAAACAATCAAAGAAACACTTCCTGAAAAAGTGGTACTGGTTGCGGTCTCTAAAACCAAACCTATTGTGGCCATTCAAGAAGCATATGACGCTGGTCAGCGAGTTTTTGGAGAAAATAAAATTCAAGAAATGGTATCAAAATATGATGCCTTGCCTAAAGACATTGAATGGCATATGATTGGTCATTTACAACGCAACAAGGTAAAGTACATGGCGCATTTTGTGACTTTAATTCACGGTGTTGATAGTTTTAAAACCTTAAAAGAAATTGACAAACAAGCTAAAAAACACGACAGGGTTATCAACTGTTTGTTGCAGGCCAGAATTGCAAAAGAAGACACTAAATTCGGATTGACATTTCCTGACATTCAAGCAATCATTTCATCCGAAGAAATAAAAGCACTAAAAAATAGTTGTATTGTTGGACTCATGGGAATGGCTACCTTTACAGGAAATCAACAGCAATTAAACAATGAATTTTCTTCTTTGAAACATTTTTTTGACCAACTTAAAACTCAACACTCAAAGCTTAAAACTTTAAGTATGGGCATGAGTGGCGATTATCAGCTAGCCATTAAAAATGGAAGCACAATGGTACGCGTTGGAAGTGCTATTTTTGGAGCTAGAAATTATATTACTTAATTCACCTAAACACGAAAGTATTTGTACGCAATTTTAGACATAGAAACTACTGGAGGAAAATTCAATGAAGAAGGTATTACAGAAATTGCAATCTATAAATATGACGGACACACTGTTGTAGATCAGTTTGTCAGTCTTGTAAATCCCGAAAAAGAAATACAAGCTTTTGTTGTTAAACTTACCGGAATCAACAACAACATGTTGCGAAATGCTCCAAAATTTCATGAAGTTGCCAAACGAATTATAGAAATTACTGAAGACTGCACAGTTGTAGCACATAATTCTAGTTTTGACTATCGCATCTTAAAAACAGAATACAATCGATTAGGATATCATTACAAACGCAATACGCTATGCACAATTGAGCTAAGCAAAAAATTAATTCCTGATCAAAAATCATATAGTTTAGGAAAACTTTGCAAAGCTATTGGAATTCCGATGAGCGATAGACATAGAGCTTCTGGTGACGCACTCGCTACGGTTCAACTTTTTAAATTGTTATTAGAAAAAGACTCGAATAAAAGTATTGTTGAAAGCACTATTGATCACTTTGACAGTAAAAAAACAGTTGAAAAACTCCACAAACTTTTAAAAAGCCTTCCCACAACAAATGGCATTTATTATTTGCACAATGATGCAGGAAAAATCATCTTTATGGGCAAAGGAGAAAATATTAAGAAGGAGGCAACCATTCAGTTTTTAAAGAAAACGAATCGGAGTAAAAAAGTACAAGAAAAAACGGTTTCAATCAGCTATGAAGAAACTGGAAATGATTTAATTACGCTTTTAAAATATCATTTAGAACTAGAAGTTAACGACCCTAAATACAATTTAAGAAGTAAGAAAAAAATGACTCAAAACAATTTTAACAACGACAACATGCTCTTAATCGACAAAGGTAGAATTCTTGATGAGCATGCTGTTATTTTGATTGAAAACAATGAAGTTGTAGGATATGGGTACACAAATCTGTCATTTCAAGAAAATCACTTAGACATCTTAAAAACACTCATTACACCTATAGAAAATAAACCGTTGGCAAAAACCATCATCAAAAATTATTTAAAAAGTCAAAACACCTTAAAAATTGTCCGACTTTAAGGTAAAAAGAACAATCTTAGCTTAACACTTCACAAGAAAACAACTTCAAATTAAAAAAATAATTTGTAGTATTGTAACTCAATCAACAACTTTTTATTTTTGAAAAATCAACAAAAAAACACTTCTTGGAAACACCGCGTTCATGAAGTTATTCATGAAGCCGATACCAAAGCAGGGAAACTTTTTGATATTATATTACTGATTGCCATTTTAGCAAGTGTTGTCTTAGTAATGGTTGAGAGTGTCGCTAGTATTCACGATCAATATAAAACGTTTCTAAATGCTGCAGAATGGGTCATTACTATTTTATTTTCAATAGAATATATATTGCGAATCATTACCATCAACAAATCAAAAAAATACATTCTTAGTTTTTATGGAATTATCGATTTGCTATCAACACTACCCATGTATATCTCCATTATATTTACTGGAGCGTCGGGTTTATTAGCTTTAAGAGCCTTGCGTTTGCTACGTGTTTTCAGGATTTTAAAATTGGCACGCTATATTGGAGCTTCCGATAATTTTTTAAAAGCCTTACAAGCCAGCAAAGCAAAAATTGCCGTCTTTTTATTTTTCGTATTGATTCTTTGTACCGTTTTAGGAACTGTAATGTATATGATTGAAGGTGAAGAAAATGGATTTACAAGTATTCCAAGAAGTGTTTATTGGGCAATTGTAACTTTAACGACCGTTGGATACGGAGATATTGCACCACACACACCAATTGGACAATTAATTGCAAGTGTTATTATGATTTTGGGATATGGAATCATCGCCATTCCTACCGGAATTGTAAGTTCTGAAATGATCAAAACAGATCAGGTACAAACAAATACACAATTTTGTAAGAATTGCGCTACAGAAAACCATAATGATAATGCCGAATTTTGCTATCATTGCGGAAGTAAAATCAATTAAATGTCTACAGTTACTAAACCGTTTCTAATTACCATTGTTGGGCCTACAGCCATCGGAAAAACTGCGTTGAGCATTCAGTTGGCACAACATTTCAATACAGCCATTATTTCGTGTGATTCCCGACAGTTTTATAAAGAAATGAGCATTGGAACTGCAGTTCCTAGCGCAGATGAATTGGCAGCAGCAACCCATCATTTTATCCAAAATAGAAGTGTTTTTGATGCGTATAGTGTTGGACAATTTGAACGAGATGCGCTGTTGAAATTGGAGGAACTCTTTCAAAAAAACAAGGTCGTTATTATGGTTGGCGGTAGCGGATTGTATGTAGATGCCGTTTTAAAAGGCTTGGATTATTTTCCTGACGTTGCGCCAGAAATTAGAGAACGTCTCAACAAAGAACTAGAGGAAAACGGAATTGCGTCTTTACAAGCACAATTGAAAGCATTAGATATAGAAACATATAATAACATTGCTTTAGACAATCCCCATCGATTGATTAGAGCTCTTGAAATTTGTATTGGCAGTGGACTCACCTACTCCAGTTTTAAAAACAAACCCAAAGCTCCAAGAACATTCAACTCACTAAAAATTGGTTTGAATGCAGACAGACCCGTTCTTTATGAAAGAGTCAATCAACGTGTTGATTGTATGATTGAAAATGGCTTGTTAGAAGAAGCAAAATCCTTATATCCCAACAAAGAATTAAATGCATTACAAACTGTAGGCTATAGAGAATTGTTTGCTTATTTTGATGGAACCATTACAAAAGAGTTTGCCATCGAAGAAATTAAAAAGAATACACGGCGTTTTGCCAAAAGACAATTGACTTGGTTTCGAAAAGATCTAGCGATTACATGGTTTGATTTTAAAACTCCTTTTTCTGAGATTCTTACAAAAATTGAAACCAACATTGTTAACGAAGTAGAAGCACCTTAGCCAATTCTCATTCCTGCGAAAGCAGGAATCAAATCTAATAACTACTTGAAGCGTATTCAAGAGATTCCTGCTTTCGCAGGAATGACAAAAACCAAACAAATGAAAATCAAAAAACCCGAACAAGATGTTCGGGTTTTTTTTAAAATCTATATAAAGTACGCTTATCTTCTACTGTAATTCGGAGATTCTTTGGTAATGGCCACATCGTGCGGGTGGCTTTCATTGATACCAGAAGCAGTGATTCGTACAAACCTTCCTGTTTCTTTTAAAGTGGCAATATCTTTAGCGCCACAATAACCCATTCCTGCGCGCAACCCACCTACAAACTGATGAATGCTTTCATACAATTCTCCTTTATAAGGCACACGCCCAACAATTCCTTCTGGAATTAGTTTTTTAATATCGTCTTCTATGTCTTGGAAATAACGGTCTTTAGAGCCTTGCTTCATGGCTTCGATAGATCCCATTCCGCGATACGATTTGAATTTTCTTCCTTCGTAAATAATCGTTTCTCCTGGAGATTCTTTTGTTCCTGCTAATAAAGAACCGAGCATTACACAATCAGCTCCTGCAGCAATTGCTTTCGGAATATCACCTGTATAGCGAATTCCTCCATCAGCAATGACTGGAACACCACTTCCTTTAATCGCTTCCGCAACTTCTAATACCGCAGAAAACTGTGGGAAACCAACTCCAGCAACAACTCTAGTGGTACAAATTGACCCTGGCCCAATGCCTACTTTTACGGCATCTGCACCTGCAGCTACTAAAAACTTAGCAGCTTCTGCTGTGGCAATATTACCAACAACAACATCTAAATTTGGAAATTTACTTTTAACACTTTTCAACGCTGCTACCACCGATTTTGTATGTCCGTGAGCAGTATCAATAATCACGGCATCTACACCCGCATTCACCAAGGCTTCCGTTCTGTCAACCACATCTCTTGTAACACCTAAAGCAGCGGCAACGCGTAAACGTCCGTAGCTGTCTTTATTTGCAAATGGCTTCAACGTTAGTTTTGTAATATCTCTAAAGGTGATAAGTCCTACTAATTTATTAGCAGCATCTACTACTGGTAATTTTTCAATTTTATATTCTTGTAAAATAACCTCTGCTTGTTGTAACGAAGTTCCTTCTTTTGCAGTGATTAAATTTTCTGTAGTCATTACTTCCGAGATAGGGCGATCGTTATTCTTTTCGAAACGCAAATCTCTGTTGGTGACAATTCCTAATAAATAGCCATTGTCATCAACTACAGGAATTCCTCCAATTTTATGCTCTTTCATCACACTTTTAGCATCCATTACAATCGCAGTAATCGGCAAGGTAATTGGATCGATAATCATTCCTGATTCTGCACGTTTTACTTTCCGAACTTCTAAAGCTTGTCGCTCTATGCTCATGTTTTTATGCAATACACCGATGCCTCCTTCTCTAGCAATTGAAATGGCCATTGAAGATTCTGTAACCGTATCCATCGCTGCGGATATAATCGGAACATTAATTTCGATGTTCTTTGTGAATTTTGTTTTGATACTTACCTCTCTTGGAAGAACTTCAGAAAAGGCGGGTATTAGGAGTACGTCGTCGTAGGTTAAACCTTCTCCTATAATTTTAGAATCGTGTGCTATCATGGTGCAATCAACTTATCAATTAATTGCAGGCAAAAATACGACTAATAATTGGTTTACTTGTAATATTAAAAAAGATATTAGACCGCCCTGCCTTCCGGTAGGCAGATACGCTGTCCCGATAGCTATCAGTAGATCATAGAACATAGGCTTAATTTTAACTGCTTAACCACTGAACACTGACAACTAATACTATAAACTTTATATAAATTTATTCGGACAGTACTAATAGTAAGTAATTGTTTACTTACTTTTTTACTAGGCAGGCTTTCAAAATAAAAAAAGTGGACAATACAAAAGCTACAGTCATCAATATCCCAGAAATGATCACCACGTATTTAAACCACAAAATTCCAGACCACATCAAATAAATTCCACCAAAAGTTAATAGAACAGAAACAAAAGGTTCTATCATTAGAAAAACCTTTAACTTTTTATTGATACCTGTGGTTGCCAAAATTACAGCAAGCAAAAAGAAAATAACAGATAAAGACAATACATGGTTGTGTACCAAGGTCATTACCTCTGCCTTGGTTTTTTTAAATTGCATTTTCGTTGCATCGGTATCGTATTCATTTCCTAAATAACGTTGTTCTACGCCATTCGGATTTGTACCGTTGGTATCTCTAACAAAGCTAATTCCGCTATAAAACCCGATACTTAAGGTACAGGTAAAAGCGATAATTAAGAGTTTAATTTCTTTTGGAAACTGATGAATAATCCCGTGAATTTGCATTATAAGATGTTGTTTTTATGAAGGATTTCTAAATTTTTAAGAAATGTATTGATGGCTCTTGTCATGGAATGTGCCGAGATTGTGGCTCCAGAAATTGCCATAATTTGGTTGCCATATTTAAAATGGTCTTCAGATCCTTTTCCTATAAATTGCTTGAGCCAGCGTCTGCTGCCAATTTCTGAGCCGTAATCTTCTCTATAGGTCAATACTTTTGCTTTGACAATCACTAAATTTGCATCCAACAAAATTAGATAATCAAAAACATCTGTTTTACTAGGAGCCTTGTCAATAAATGCATAACCTATTAATTGTTCGTTATTTACAATTTTAAATAAGTGATCCTTCTCTATTGACTTGTGTAATTTGGTTTGTAATGTACTATCAATTAAAAGAGGTTCTAAAATGACATCTTTAATCTCAAAAGTCTTTTCTACTGCTTTCCGTACCTTTTTTAGCAACGGATTAGGTACTTGAAAAGAATAGCATACAACAACCGTAAAAATGGATAGCAATAAAGTAACTCTTTTTAAAATCATCATGTAAAAATAGTATTTCAACGTTAATAATAGCTTATAATAACAAAAAAACTAGAACAAGATATAAATCCTTGCTCTAGCTAATCTCAGATTAACTATATGTTTTTCTTAGAACCAAACTCCGATTCCGAAATTTAATTGTTTTGTTGCAGTACTACCAACAGCAACATTATTTTTAATTTGGTAATCTGCTTTTACCACTGCTCCAGGAGCAATTTTATAGCTCAATCCAAGAGTCCACTCTTGTCTGTCATACTTTCCGTTTTTAGCTAAATTACCTTCAGTAGACGCATGTGTATTATAGTCTTCATATCTAACAAAAGAAATCAATTGTTGCTCTTTGTCTAATGATAATAAGTTGTAAGCAGCTTCTGCATACCATCCACGTAAAGAACTTCCTAAGTCTTTTCCTGTAGCTGCATTATATGCTTTTGTGTCTGATAAGCTTGCAGTAATATACTGTCCACGTGCACTAAAACGTTGTTTTGAATATCTAGCATCCAAACCAAACATTGCCATTCCTATATCAGCTCCATCAATATCTTCTACATCATTTGGAGATTGTGTTCTTCCAAAATAACCAGACAATCCTAAACGCAATCCAGAAATTCCATAATAATCTAATTTTGTAGAAAAGTTTGCATGGTTAAAATTTGATTTTGCACCTTTTTGACGTCCACCACGTAACCCTTTGCTTCCTCCTAATTTACCTCCAGTAATATTTCCTTTTCCATCAGAAGTTGTTGTTTGGAATCCGTTAAAAATATATGCTTGGTAACGCAATGATGCTTCATTGTATTTTCCAGAAATACCGAGTCCAATTTCTCTCCAAGTTGTTGGAATAATAGCACCATCCATACTTGGTCTTTCCACTCCGTTAAACGTAGTTGGCTCATGATATTCATTTACAATTCCCATAGGAACCAACATTAAACCTGCTTTTAAATTTACATTATCACTTACACTATATTGCAAATACGCTTGCTCTACATACACTTCTTTTACGTGCTCAAATTCAATTTCTGTTATAAATTGAGTTCTCTCGTCAAATTTATACCCAAAAAGCATTACTAGACGTTGCACATCTAATTCTGTATTTTTTCCTGTAGGTCTGTTGTAGGTAATTTCTCCATAACCACCAACAGTTAATTTTGAGTTGCTTGCAGTTGCTTTTTCATCATGTTGTTGTGCCATTGTAGCAAATGATACACTTACTAACATAAAAAATAATACTCTTTTCATTCTTTTAATTTTTATTAATTGTTATTTAGATTAAATTTAAATAACTATTTTTAAACGCTGCAAATCTACATAACAATTTGACATCTACAAATATTATTTAGAATTATTTTAAATAAAAATATTAAACTTAAAAAAGAGGGTTTTTCGGAACTATAAAGTTTTCAAGAAAAGAATTACCGCCTTCCGAATATCGGATGCTTTTTCGGTAGATGATGGATGATACACATGCAATACCTCTTTATTTTTTTCTGATAAAAAAGGAATATCAAGCCCTTTTAAGAGGTAGTCAGAAAATGCTACGGTATAGGTTTGGCTTGGTTTGATAGTTTTGTGCTGTACTTTCCAAACTCCTTCAACTTTTTCGGCATTGTATTTTTGCAAGTAAGCACCTGTTCCTGCGGATGCCGATCCGTAATCCAATACCTTCTTTAACAAAGAGCCCTTGAGTTTAATCTTTAAAATATCACCTCCATAAGGTAAAACTCTAAAAATATCTACCGCCGTAATAGCGCCTTTTAATTCGTCATCAATCCGTATAGAGCCACCATTTACCAACGCACAATCTACCTTGTCATCATAGGCAAAAGACATGGCTTTTGTAATAATTGTACCCATATTGGTTTGTACACTCCTGATAAAAACATCTCGCGCATTTAGCGGAGTTTTGGCAGTATAAATTACCTCTGTTGGATTCGAAATAAGGTCTTTAATTTTTGATTGTAAGAGTTCTTGCCACTTGTCAACAAGCGCTCCTACCCTTTTATCTGTCGGAATTGACGCATTGATTCCTTTTAATTCAGAGCGTACCACTACTTTTTTAGTGTTTTTATCAAATGAAATTCTGTGAATATAAGCCGTTTTTGCATTGGCATCTGCTTTTGCAATATTTGAATCTCCAACAGGAACTAAGATATTTGTATGCTCGTGTCCTCCCATAATTAAGGGAATGTTTGGCAATAGTTTCAAGAGTTTTTTATCTTGCGCAATGGTTCCGTGTGTCAATCCAAAAACAATATCGACCTTATCTTTTATACTTTCGAAAGCTCTTTGAGCTTCTTGAAACATCTCTTTATATACTACATATTCTTTTGGATTGGAATTGATACAAACACTGATAAAACCAATACTAATTTTCGTTCCGTCGGCATCTGTAAACTCTTTGATATATGTATCTGAAACAGGATGTCTTACTCCGTTACGTTCACTGTAAAAAGGTGCTGAGTCTTCATCAATCTTTTCTAGTACATTGGAAGAAATCCATTCAAATTGACTTTCATTCAAACGTTTTTGTAAATCCGATTTCTTTAAATCAAATTCGTGATTTCCAAAAGCAACCAAATCAAATTTCATAGCGTTCATCACCTCAATCATTTGCTTTCCGCGAATACGTTCTCCTTCGTATTTTAGAGTTCCTAATAGCGATGGATTTAAAAAATCTCCCGCCATAAACAACATGGTGTTCTTATTTTCTTGTAACAATTGTTGATGCACAGTTTCAACTCGTGCCATGCCTCCAAACTTTCCTCCTTGGATCGGTGCAATTTCATACACATCATTGAGTTGTAAAAAAGTAAAGTCAATTTTTCCGTCATCTTGACTGCAAGAAATCAGTACTGCTATTGAAAAAATGTAAGATAGTGATTTGATAAATTTCAACATGCTCGTTTCTTAGAATTAAAATATTTTTAAAGCCTCATTATAGGCACTTTCAAAACGCAGCGGTTTGATGTTGGTGTCGGCTTTTTGAGCTGTAAAATAAGAGAGTAATTTTTCTGTGGGCATATTTCCTGTCAATTCATCTTTTGCCATTGGACAGCCTCCATATCCTTTAATAGCGCCATCAAATCGATGACAACCTGCTTTATAAGCCGCATCTACTTTTTCGTACCAAGAAGTTGGTGTGGTATGTAAATGTGCTCCAAATTCTATTTTTGGAAACTTCGGAATTAAATTCGAAAACAAATAACTGATGATCTCTGGCGTTGAACTTCCAATGGTATCAGAAAGCGATAAAATCTGTACGCCCATACTCGATAATTTTTCTGTCCACTCCCCTACTATTTCCACGTTCCAAGGATCTCCATACGGGTTTCCAAACCCCATGGACAAATAGGCAACCACTTCTTTGTTCGTTCTAGCAGCAATGGCTAAAATTTCTTGGAGTACTGTAATCGATTCTGCAATGGTTGTATGCGTATTCCGCATTTGAAAATTCTCTGAAATAGAAAAAGGATAGCCCAAATAGTCAATTTCTTCAAATTGAGAAGCGTCATTGGCACCACGCACATTGGCTACAATTGCCAGCAATTTACTTTTGGTAGTTGACAGGTCTAATTTTGATAAGACATCAGCAGTATCTCGCATTTGCGGAATCGCTTTTGGCGATACAAAGCTCCCAAAATCAATCGTATCAAAACCAACACCTAAAAGTGCGTTGATGTATTTTGCTTTGGCATCCGTAGTAATAAATCGCGACGTAATTCCTTGCATTGCATCGCGTGGACATTCAATAATTTTGACGTGGTTCATTGCTCAAATATACACTATTTGCAGTATTGATGTAAGGCTTTTTTATTTCTTTATTTAAAAAAATGTTGCTTTCTATAAAGCAGTATTTTCCAAGAATTATTTTTTTAGTACCTTTAACATCAAACAACTAGTTGGCAGTAATTTGAAACAAAAATACGGGTAAGCCGAAAACCGAACTAGAGTAGGCACATATATTAAGAATATAATTATGAAACTAACCAAAACCTTTTTGAGTGGAATGTTTGCTTTACTTCTTTCATTTTCAATAATAAGTTGTAAAAATGAACCTTCAACTAAACACCTTGCTTTAGAAAAAGCTGAAAAGCAATTGACTGACAATCTAAAAATGTATGAATCCACTTGGGATGAAATCATGAACCATGGAAAAATTGACTTAATAAACGAAACCAATTTTGACGAAAACATCACCTTAATAACATTGCCTGAAAATGTAGTTGGAATTCAAGGATTCAAAGATTACTATCAAAATTATCTAACCGGATTTTCAGATATTACATTTACAATTATTGATGCTTTTGGACAAGGTGATAAAATTGTGAAACATTGGAATTTTAAAGGGACTCATTCGGGTGAATTTTTCGGAATACCAGCTTCTGGAAAAAATGTTAATATTGATGGTGTTACGCTTGTAAAAATGAAAGACGGAAAAATAGCACAAGAACAAGATTTTTTGGATAATTTATCTTTTTATCAACAACTTGGTTTATTACCTACTGATTAGGTTTTAAATGAAATCAGAACTAAAATATAAATCAAATTATAGCTATGAAAACCTATGAGTTTTGTCAGAGTTGTGGCATTCCTAAAAACAAAGATAGGTGTAACTATTTATCGAACACCTAGCCGTTTTCTTGCAATAATAATAATTGCTGCGGTAAAGAACATCAGCAAGCCATAAATTGCAGGAACAATTGAGTACTCAGCATTATTTAAGGAAATGGTTGCCAAGGTAATTGCCAACGTCGCGTTTTGAATTCCCGTTTCAATAGAAATGCTTATTGCTTGAGGTCTTGGCAATTTAAAAAGTAAGGCCGCTAAAAAACCGAGTGCCATCATTAAAACATTTAACAGTATAGAAGGCAATCCCGCTTCAGCAACATACTCTACAAATACATCTCTCAAACTAAATAAAACTCCAACAACAACTAGCGAAAAAATAATAGCAGATGCTGACTTTACAGGTTTTTCCATTTTTTCTGCAAATTTTGAAAATTTTGATTTCACAAACATCCCTACACCAATAGGTATAATGATAATAATAAACAACTGTTTGATCATTGAAAAAGAATCTACCACAATCATTTGATCTTCGTTTGAAAATTCTGAAATCGCAAACTGAATAATAAAAGGAATGGTTGCAATTGATAATAAACTGGCAATTGCCGTTAATGAAACTGACAATGCCAAATCTCCCTTTGCCAAGTGTGTTAACAAATTTGAAGTTGCACCACCCGGACAAGCAGCCAACATCATTAAACCAATAGCCATAACAGGTGATAAATTTAGCATAATTGCTATTAGATACCCTACCAAAGGCAACAAGATCATCTGACATGTGAGTCCTACAAAAATTGCTTTTGGGTAGGTGACAACTCGTTTAAAATCAGATATTGTAAGAGACAATCCCATTCCGAACATAATAATCATCAACGAAATTGCAAGAATTATTCCTATAAGAGAAGTCATAAATAAAAGAGTACGTTAGTTTGATGTCGAATGTAATAAATAAAAAGCAATTTGAAACAGCTTGTTTCAGAGAATGTGAACAATCTACACTAAAATAAAAATAGCAATCGCCACAAACACTATAATTTGCATCCATTTTAAGTACACTCCAACCTTACTACTTTTCTTAATTGTTTCAGAAATTGTGCCTGCTAAAATGGCGATTGCAGAAAAAACAAGCAATGAAACGAACATAAATAAGAATCCTAATATATAAAACTGAGCTACTGTACCCAATGCATCACTAAACAAAAACCCTGGAAAGAACGCCAAAAAGAAAATAGATACTTTTGGGTTTAAGACATTCATAACAAAACCTTGTCTGAATAATTGTCCCGTGGTTTTCTTAGCAACTTTTTCTACTGATAAAGAAATAGCGACATCCGTTACAAACACGTTATACGCCAAATACAGTAAATAGATAGCGCCTAGCAATTTGATGGTAAAGAATAGGTTTTCATTTGCTTTGATCAGCGCAGAAACTCCAAATGCGACTAATGTTGTGTGCACCAAACAGCCTGTTATCAATCCAAAAACAGTTGCCAATCCATATTTTTTACCATTAACAATGCTTTGTGTCAATACAAAAATATTATCAGGTCCTGGAGAAAAAGCTAGCGCAAAGGAAGCAAATAGAAATGATGTAAGTATTTCATAACTCATGAATGATGCGTTAAAATCGCCTTGTTAATTCGTTTTACCAAACCGGGGCCTTCATAAATAAACCCTGTATAAATTTGCACCAAATCTGCGCCCGCTTTTATTTTATCTAGTGCATCTTGCTCAGAATGAATCCCTCCTACACCAATAATAGGAAAGGCTTTGTTTGATTTTTTAGATAAATACTGAATCACTTTTGTACTTCTCTCTGCAATTGGTTGCCCACTTAAACCTCCATTGCCAATTTGTTCTAATCGCTCTTTAGAAGCTTTTAAATCATCTCTATTTACAGAGGTGTTGGAAGCGATAACGCCATCAATCTTTGTTTCTGCAACCAAGTCAATAATTTCATCCAATTGATGGTTGTTTAAATCTGGAGCTATTTTTAATAAAATCGGTTTTTGTTGTACTTCTTTTTCATTCAATTCTTGCACCGAAGAAATCAATTCTAACAAATACTCTTTGTCATTTAACTTGGCATGACTGTCAACATTTGGACAGCTTACATTCAACACAAAATAGTCTACATACTCATGCAATGCTGTAAACACCTCACAATAATCTTTGGTGTAATTTTCTGGACGTGTCTGTGTGTTTTTTCCAATATTTCCGCCAATAAGAACTTGACCTTTGTTCTCCTTTAAGTTTTCAATAGCAGCTTCAATTCCATTATTATTAAAGCCCATTCGGTTGATGATCCCTTTGTCATCTTGCAAACGAAATAGTCTTTTCTTCGGATTCCCTTCCTGAGCTTTTGGGGTTACTGTTCCGATTTCTATAAAGCCAAAGCCAAAATTTGCCAACTCATTATACAGCACCGCATTTTTATCAAATCCTGCAGCCAATCCCACTGGGTTTTTAAACGTAATTCCAAATAAGGTACGTTCTAATTTTTTATCATGCACTTGATACATACTTCTGATAAGTGCTGATACAAATGGGATTTTATGTGAAAATTTCAACAAGCCAAAAGTAAAGTAATGCACCTTTTCTGGGTCAAATAAAAAGAGAACTGGTCTTATAAATAGTTTGTACATGTAACTTTGTGTAATTATGTATCTGTTCATTCATTGAATTATTGAACCGATGCTAATTTATCGCAACACAGCTTCTAAGTTTTTCTCAAAAGTGGCCTGTAACTTTTTCATTATTTTATCAATTTGCTTATCTGTAAGTGTTTTATTTTCGTCTTGCAACACAAAACTTACTGCATATGATTTTTTCCCTTCTGGCAATTTCCCTCCTTCATACACATCAAACAAATCCACTTCTTTTAAAACCGTTTTTTCTGATTGAAATGATAAATTGTATATTTCCTTAAACGAAACGTCATTGTCTAACAACAATGCTAAATCACGCTTTACTGCCGGGAATTTAGGCAATTCTGTCACTTTAACCTTCTTCTTTCCTGCTAATTTCAATACATTTTCCCAATTGAAATCTGCAAATAACACTTCTTGTTTAATTCCAAATTCTTTTAAAATACTTCGTTTTACAACTCCAAATTCTACCAATTTAACTTTCCCTAAGCTCAAAGAGATTCCTTCAGAAAAAATTGCAGACTTTGTAGGTGTTGTTTTAAAATCAAGTATTCCTAATCGAGTTAATAAAGCACTTACAACTCCTTTTAAATAAAAGAAATCAGAAGTTTTATGAGTAGTCTTCCAACTCTCTTTTGTTCTGTTTCCTGTTACAAACAAAGTCAGGTGTTTATCTTCTTGATACCGTGTATCATATTTATGATAGGTTTTTCCGAATTCATAAAATCGCAACGCAGTATTCTTTCTGTTGATATTGTATGAAACTGATTCCAATCCACTAAACAATAGCGACTGACGCATTACTTTTAAATCGCTGCTCAGCGGATTTAAAATTGCTACCGTATGCGCTTCATTTAAATCATCAGACAAGTTGGTGTATTCAGCTTTTGTCAATGAATTCGCCATGGTTTCGTTAAACCCTTGTGCGGTTAGTTGATTGGCAGCACTATTTTCAATCTTTGTTTTATTGTTTGTATCGAAAGAGATTGATGTGTTCAACTTATGTGAAAACTCAATATTATTGTATCCATACACTCTTAGAATTTCCTCAATAACATCTGCTTCTCGCTGAACATCAACACGATACGATGGAATTGTTAATCCCAAACCTCCTTCAGTTTCACTGTTGATCTTTATTTCTAAAGACGCCAAGATTTTTTTGATGGTTTCCTTCGGAATTTCTTGACCAATCAATCGATATGCATTTTCATATGATAAAAACACTTGAAAATCTTCTACACGTTCTGGATAAAAATCTAGAATGTCAGAAGCTAACGTTCCACCTGCATATTCTTCAATCAATAAAGCAGCACGTTTCAACGCATATTTTACCAAGTTAATATCAATTCCACGTTCAAAACGAAAAGAAGCATCTGTGTTTAAGGTATGTCTTTTTGCGGTTTTACGAATGGCAACAGGATTGAAATAAGCACTTTCTAAAAACAACGATGTCGTGTGTTCTGTAACACCAGATTTAATACCTCCAAAGACCCCCGCAATACATAATGGATTTGATTTTGCATCACAGATCATAATGTCTTCAGCACTCAATTTTCTTTCAACTTCATCTAAGGTTGTAAATTTGGTTCCTTCTGCCAAAGTTTTTACAAGAATTTTATTTCCTTTTACTTTTGCTGCATCGAAAGCATGTAAAGGCTGTCCTAACTCATGCAACACATAATTGGTAATATCAACAATGTTATTTTTTGGTGTTATTCCAATGGCTTTCAAACGATTTTGAATCCATGCTGGACTCTCTTTTACTTCTATATCTGTAATTGTAATTCCGCAATAACGAGGCGCTAATGCTTTGTTATCCACCGCTACGTCAATCTTTAATTTTCGTTCATCTACGTGAAAATCACTTACTGACGGTGAAATTAATTCTAAATTAATCTCTTGCTGCATTAAGCCAGCGCGCAGATCTCTTGCCACTCCAAAATGACTCATCGCATCTGCTCTGTTCGGTGTTAAACCGATTTCAAAGATTTGATCAATTTCGATATCAAAAACGGTAGCAGCTAGAGTTCCCGCTTTAAATTTTGAAGCTAACACGAGTATTCCGTCATGTCCCTTGCCCAATCCTAATTCGTCTTCGGCACAAATCATTCCATGACTTTCTTCTCCTCTTATTTTTCCTTTCTTGATTTTAAACCCTTCTCCTTTATCATCATACAACATCGTTCCGATGGTAGCAACGGGTACTTTTTGACCTGCAGCAATATTTGGTGCTCCACAAACAATTTGTAAAGGTTCATCAGCACCTATATCAACAGTAGTTATCTTTAACCGATCTGCATTTGGATGCTGTTCACAGGTTAGCACTTCGCCAACAACAATACCTTTTAAGCTTCCTTTTATAGACTCTTTGGTTTCAATCCCCTCTACTTCCAATCCTAAATCTGTTAGCAATTCTCCAGCTTTTTCAGCTTCCCAATCTATCTGTAAAAATTGCTTTAACCAGTTGTATGATATCTTCATGTGCTTTTAATAGAAATTTCAGCTGCAAATTTACATATTTTATCTTTATGTAATCATTAAAATTGATTGTTAATCTCCGATCAACATTAAATTCACCTCATTGTTTTTATTGATGAAAAAGGTCCATTCCAAAATTTCCTGCTGTTATCAATTAAAAATAAGTATCTTTCAAACATCATATTGTATCTATTCAATAGATGCAACTTTTAAAACGAACCTAACATGAAAAACAAATTTACACGAAGTCTTGCTTTTTGTTTGCTGCTATGTACACTAGCTACATTTTCACAAAACAACATGAGCACTACTAAAAAAGCCATTATTGCCTCTGTAGAAAAACATGAAGCCAACCTAATCAAAATAAGTGATGCTATTTGGGCCTTGGCGGAAGAAGCGTTTCAAGAGCATAAATCTTCTAAAATTTTATCGGATTACGCAGAAAAACAAGGTTTTACAATAGAACGCGGTGTTGCAGGGATGCCTACAGCTTTTGTTGCCACCTATGGCTCTGGAAAACCTGTGATAAGCGTATTAGGAGAATTTGATGCGCTTCCTGGAATTTCTCAAAAAGCACTACCTACAAAAGAGGCTTTGAACAAAGGAGCTGCCGGACACGGATGTGGGCACAATCTTTTTGGTGCGGGAAGTCTTGGTGCAGCAATTGCCATTAAAGAATTGATACAAAAAGGTAAGATAAAAGGAACAGTAAAGTTTTTTGGAACTCCGAGTGAAGAAAAATATTTTGGAAAAATTTGGATGGTCAATGCCGGATTGTGGGACAATGTTGATGTAAATATTAGCTGGCATCCATCTGCAGAAATAGAGGCAGATGTACAAAGTTCTTTGGCACTTGTCGATTTTAAAGTAGAATTTTTTGGGCAAGCAGCGCATGCTTCTGCTGATCCATGGAACGGAAGAAGTGCTTCCGATGCTTTAGAAATTTACACCACAGGGATCAACTACTATAGAGAACATGTAAGACCAACGGTTCGGATGCACTACCACATACAAGATGGCGGACAGGTTGTTAATGTGGTTCCAGATTATTCAAGACTTTGGATGCGAGTTCGTGATACAAAACGTGCTGGAATGATGCCTGTTTATAAACGTACAGTTGAAATGGTTAAAGGAGCTGCCATCATGGCAAACGTAGACTACAAGGTTTCATTGATCTCAGGAATTTATGAAGTATTGGTAAACCGTGAAGGTGGAAAAATCATGCAAGCAAACTTAGAATTGTTAGGTCCAATAACCTATACCGATAAAGAAATTGCTTTTGGTAAAAAAATACAAGAAGTAACCGGGAAAAAACAAGTAGGAATGGATAGTTCAATCAAACCATTACTAGCTACAAGAGAACATCCCGGAGGTGGATCTACAGATGTTGGTGATGTAAGTTGGAATGTTGCGAATATTAATTTAGGCGTTACGACAGCTCCTAAAGACACCCCTTGGCATTCTTGGGCAGTTGTTGCTTGTAGCGGAATGAGCATTGGACATAAAGGAATGAAATATGCTTCTAAAGCAATGGCAATGACCATGGTAGATTTATTTGAAAACCCAACACTTGTCAAAAAAGTGAAAGCAGAATATGTAAAACGTAAAGGGAACGAAGTGTACAAATCCATTATTCCTGAAGGACCACCACCAATTAACAATGACTAACAATTCAGCATTGTTTTCAAAAAAATAATATGTTTAACTCTTAGGAGTTTTCAATTAAATCAAAGGAGAATGAAAATAAGATATTTAATAATATTAGCAGTTTTATTCTTTTCAGGATGTTCTATTGAAAAGAATGTGAGTGAAGCAGAAGTCATGACACTTTTGACTAATTATTTTAAAGGCATTGATGTAGATAATGTTCACTCAGATCTATTCGAATCTATGGTTACGGATGACTATTATATTTTTGAAGCAGGGAAAGTAATGTCAGTAAATGAGCTTAAGACCTTTGTAAAAGGCATTTATAAATCCACAAAAACAATTTCGAGCGATTGGAAGTTCAGTGATATAAAAATCAATACAGATAAAAACAGTGCGCATATCACATATATTAATGATGGTACGTTTATTTCTGAAGACGGAAAAGCACTCAAATTGAAATGGTTTGAAACTGGATATATGATTAAAACGCCGGATGGATTAAAAATGCAATGTATGTCTTCAACGGAAATAAAAACAATAGAATGATTAATGGTGTGTTTTTGTATCTTTATACGATATTAACCATAAATCAATTTAAAATGAAAAATTTATTGTTTATCTCACTACTATTAATGGGCTTGACATCTTGTCAAACACCCACACAGAAAGAAACGAATCACTCTAATGAAACAACCGTTATCGGTTACGAGTTTAACGATAAAGGTGAAAAATTAAATATAATTGCTGGTGATGTTGGTATTACAAAAATATATTTGGATCTTATACAAGCTCATAATGACAGAAATTTGGATAAAATTGTTGAAATGTATGCCGAAGACATCACCGTTTATGGCAGTAATGGATCAATAATAAAAGGACGTGATACCATCAAACAATTTTTGGGTGACTGGTTCAAGTCAAGTAATCCACATTGGAAGGTAATATGGATGGTAACAAACACTGTTGAACATAAGGAAGGTGAAAATGAACATTGGTTAACTACAGGACAGGAATTCACCGATACAATAGGCGGTAAGGAAACTATGAAGCACATTGTTGCGGATGTTAACATTGTTGACGGAAAAATCAAGAAAATGAATATTTACGCCAGAGCAAAGGAACAAGAATAATTAAATTATGCAAACCCCTCCCAAGCGGAGGGGTTTTTATTTAACCACAAGAATATCTCCTCAGTAAGTTCTGGAATTTTAAATTTTTATACATTTAAGTAATTAAAAGCCATCACAATGACAAAGCTACTTTTTCTTGCTATACTTGTAGTTTTTCCTTATTCTAAGGATGAACCTCCTAGATTTCTTTTACCTCTAAAAACAACCTAAAATTCAAAACTATGAAAACTGAAAATATTATTTTAATGAAAATGGCAAAAGAGTCTCTACATGGCAAGTGGCTCTTAGCCATCGGAACCTTTGTTTTGTATGGCATAATTGTAGGAGCTATTGCAGCAATGGCTGAGTATTCTTCTATGATATCAATAATTTCGCTACTTATTGCTGGGCCATTTACGCTTGGTATCACCATTTTCACCTTGGCAATTTCAAGAGGTGAAGACCCTAGGTTTGAGCAAATATTTATGGGTTTTAATAATTTCGTAACTTCTTTAGGCGCTTATTTATTAATGGTACTATTCACTTTTTTATGGATGCTTTTACTGATCATACCAGGGATTATTGCATCAATATCATATGCAATGACATTCTTTATCCTTGCGGATGATGAATCAATTGGTGCTATGGAAGCCATTGATAAAAGTAAAGAAATGATGAATGGCTACAAATGGGACTATTTTGTTTTAATGCTTATGTATGTGGGATTAGGGGTTCTGTGTCTTCTTACATGTGGAATTGGTTTCTTCTGGCTAGCTCCATTTATCAGCGTTACCAATGCAGAATTTTATGACGATTTAAAAAGAAATCAACTAATACATTAATCAACTAATGTTCGCCCACAAGCCACTTGTTTTTTGGAGCTGTGTGTAGGTTTTTAGAAGTACTGAGTTTTTAGGTTTTGAAAGATTGGCATCGTCTTGTAACAAGGAAATTGCGGCATTTCTAGCCGTTACCAATATCGATGTGTCTTTTACCAAATCTGCTATTTTTAGATTTAGCACACCGCTTTGTTGAGTTCCCATTAAGTTTCCGGGACCTCGGAGTTTTAAATCTACTTCGGCTATTTTAAAACCATCTGAAGTTTCTACCATGGTTTTTAAACGTGTTTTCGCATCTGAAGACAACGCAAAATCCGTCAGTAAAATACAGTAACTCTGGTCTGCTCCTCGCCCAACTCTTCCTCTTAATTGATGTAATTGCGATAAGCCGAAACGCTCAGCACTTTCAATCACCATGACACTTGCATTGGGCACATTTACGCCCACTTCAATTACAGTGGTGGCCACCATAATTTGTGTTTCTCCTTTAACAAAACGCTGCATTTCATATTCTTTATCAGCAGGTTTCATCTTACCATGCACAATACTTATTTGATAATCGGGCGCTGGAAAATCTCTTGCAATACTTTCATAGCCATCTATAAGATCTTTATAATCCATTGCGGCAGATTCTTTGATTAATGGATACACAATGTACACTTGTCGTCCTTTGGCAATTTCATCCTTTAAAAATTTAAAAACAGCCAAGCGGTTGCTGTCAAAACGATGCACCGTTTTTACTTCTTTTCTCCCTGGAGGCAACTCGTCAATCACAGAAATATCTAAATCACCATACACAGACATTGCTAAGGTTCTCGGAATCGGCGTGGCTGTCATCACCAATACATGCGGCGGCAGTTCATTCTTTTTCCACATTTTAGAACGCTGTGCTACACCAAACCGATGTTGTTCGTCTATGATGGCAATTCCTAAATTTTTAAAGAGCACTTTGTCTTCTAATAACGCATGCGTGCCAATTAATAGATCGAGTGTTCCATCTTCTAAACCTCGGTGAATTTCTTTTCTTCTTTTTGTTTTTACAGAACCTGTTAGCAAAGCGATATCCACATCCATATGTTGTAATAAATCTGTAATTGCATTGTAATGTTGTGTTGCTAATATTTCTGTGGGAGCAATTAATGCCGCTTGAAACCCATTGTCTAATGCCAATAAAATACTTAGCAAGGCCACAATCGTTTTTCCAGAACCAACATCGCCTTGCAACAGCCTATTCATGTGCGCATTAGAGCCTACATCTTTTCTAATCTCTTTCAACACACGCTTTTGTGCATTTGTTAAATCGAAGGGCAAATACGTGTCGTAAAAAGTAGAAAAATGAGTACCCACCTTGTCAAAAACATAACCTTTTAATTTTGATTTTCTGATGATTTTCTTCCGTAGTAATTGTAATTGAATAAAAAACAACTCTTCAAATTTTAACCGATATTGTGCCTGTGCTAATTTTTCTTGACTCTTTGGGAAGTGTACATTTAACAAGGCGTCTCTTTTTGACATCAGTCCAAATTCATCGATACATGACGGAGACAAACTTTCTTCTATATTGCCATCAATTTGAAGAAATAAATTTTGAATACTAGTTCTTATAATTTTATTGCTGATGCCTTTATTGGTCAACATTTCTGTAGATGGATACACAGACTGCATAGCCGTTTGTAACTTCTTTTTATAATCAGAAAACAAGTCCATTTCTGGATGCGGAATAGAAAATGAGTTGTTGTAACTGTTCAGTTTTCCATACACAACATAAGGAACATCCACTTTTAACACCTCTTTCATCCAGTGAGCTCCTTTGAACCAAACCAACTCTATAGAACCCGTCTCATCAATAAAAGTCGCAACCAATCTACTTCCCCGTTGTTGTTTTACCGTTTTAACACGTGTAATCTTCCCAATAATTTGAACTTCTGAATTGTTGTTTTCTAATTGATTGATTTTATAAAACCGCGTTTTATCAATATATCTATACGGAAAGAGTGTCAACAAATCATTACACGTTCTAATATGCAATTCTTGCAACAGCAGACTTGCCCTGTTGGCAGTAACGCCTTTGATATAAGATATGGGAAGGTTTAGGTTTTTCAATGCAACAAATTCTCAATTTATAAATAGCCTCTAGTCGGAAACACATCAATATTAAAACACTTTCTTTTAGCGCTATTTCCATTTTTTTCTTGTCGGCTGATACTTAGGCATCTCCTAAAGAAAGAAAGCTGAAAATCTCATCCAACAGAAATGAGTTTATAAAATTGTCTGTTTCCAACCAGCCACTAACTACAAAAATACAGAATCTTCTGCAATCATTTCAGTTCCTTATTTAAAAGATGTGCAGCTACAATAAAGACGGTTAAAAAGTTGAGCAATCATACGCTTATCCGTACATTTGCAAACTGAATAATTTACAAAATGAGATTACATAGAAACTTAACATATGCCGTAATTGATAGTTTACGCGATGTCTTTAACGAAGGAGCTTATGCTGGAAAAGCTGTAGAAAAAGCGTTAAAAAGGGACAAGCGCTGGGGCAGCAGAGACCGTAAATTTGTTGCTGAAACGATTTATGAAATTGTACGTTGGAAAAGATTATATGCCGAAATTGCAGAAGTTAAGGAACCTTTTGATAGACCTAATTTATGGAGACTGTTTTCTGTATGGTGTGTTTTAAAAGGAATTGCACTACCTGATTGGACTCAAATAGTACCAACTCCAACACGAAGGATAAAAGGGAAATTTGATGAATTGTCCAAGATTCGAAAATTCAGAGAATCCATTCCTGATTGGATGGATGAATTGGGAGTAAAAGAATTGGGAGAAGAAGCATGGACAACAGAAATGGCTGCGTTAAACACACAAGCAGATGTTGTGTTAAGAGTCAATACACTAATCACTACCAAAGAGAACTTACAAAAAGAACTTGCCAAAGAAGAGATAGAAACAGAAACTGTTCCCAACCACCCAGATGCGTTAAAATTAACGAAAAGAGCCAACGTGTTTAAAACGGAGGCATTTAAAAAAGGATGTTTTGAAGTACAAGATGCATCTTCTCAATTGGTAGCAGCTTATCTAGATGTAAAACCAGGAATGAAAGTAGTAGATACCTGTGCAGGTGCCGGCGGAAAAACCTTGCATTTATCTGCTTTAATGCAAAACAAAGGACAAGTAATTGCCATGGATATTTACGAAAGTAAATTGAGAAAATTAAAAGTCAGAGCAAAAAGAAACAAAGCGCACAATATAGATTTACGTGTTATAGAAAACACAAAAGCGATTAAAAAATTGCACAACAAAGCAGATCGTGTTTTAATTGACGCGCCGTGTTCTGGACTGGGTGTATTGCGCAGAAACCCAGATTCTAAATGGAAATTACAACCAGAATTTATTGACAACATCAAGAAAACACAACAAGAGGTGTTGCAACAGTATTCTAAAATGGTAAAACCTGGTGGAAAATTGGTATACGCAACGTGTTCTGTCTTGCC
>Ga0066376_10000935_pt1 | contig 28174 bp, 21 predicted proteins | sample Knorr_S15_td_Bot_FD_77009 | JGI IMG/M metagenome (GOLD analysis project Ga0066376, IMG submission 77009) | Marine microbial communities from Southern Atlantic Ocean transect - Knorr_S15_td_Bottom_ad_5009_LV_A | ecosystem: Environmental > Aquatic > Marine > Oceanic | place: Southern Atlantic... | reverse complement strand
CGGATCCGGTCATCCTTCTTGATATGTTTGCCGCGCATCTCCACGTCTTCCGAGGCTATACGCTGGATGGACTTCACGGGCGAGTCGTACCGCAGGGCTTCTTCGGTGGCCCGGACCATCATCCCTTCAGGGTCAGTCTTTAACAGGTCCCATTGGTCACGGTTATTCATGAACGAGAGGGTGCCGTTGCAGATCAGGCCAATGGTTGTCTCGTGTCCTGCCAGCAGAAGGAGGGCGGTATTGCCCAGAACTTGCTCACGGGTGAACACGCCGGATTTCTCTCCCTCGGCGAGAACAGATATAAAGTCGTCCTTGGGGTTGGCCATCCGGTCTTCGACGATCGGATCAACATATTCGTTCATCCCCTTGATGCCCTCTACGACGATCCGCATGCGGTCGGGTTCACTTCTTCCGGCGTGAAGCAATTTCTCGGCCAGCATCCTGATGTGGGGGCGCTCCGACGCCGGCACACCCATCATCTCGGCGATGACCAGCACCGGCAGGGGCACGGCAAGGTCTCGCATCAAGTCCACTTCGCCCTTCGCTTCGGCCTCGTCCAGAAGTTCTGTGATGGCCGATTTCACCAGCGGCCGCCACTCTTCCATGGATTTGGGAGTGAAGTAGGAGTGCATGACCTTACGCATCTCCAGATGCTCTGGGCGGTCGTACTGGATGAAACGTTGCTGGTTGGCAGCCTTCATGAACTCATAAAGTTCGTTGTCCGACTCGTTGATCGCCGGATATGCGGGGCGGGGGTCGTTGGCAAGCACGGCGTTGGAGAACTGCTCGTGGTTGCGGGTGAGCCAGACTAGGTCGTCGTGCCTGGTGATCACCCAGAGTTCGTAAAGTTCATTCCAATGGACCGGGTCTTCGTTCCTGATGCGGCCGTAATAGCTGTAAGGGTCATGAATAACGTCTGCGGTGAACATGTTGTCGTTGATAGCCGTTACCATTGAACCACTCCATACTTATAAATTGAGCCTAGATGCGCTTGGTCAAACCTTAAAGAAACGGTCATGGATTGTCAATGACGCCAGCCACAAAAATAAACTGGCTCCCGGTGCGTTTCACGCCGGGAGCCAGTTGGTTACGCTTGGTCGTTGCTATGCCTGCTGGTTAGCCGAGTGAAACCGCCAGACTCTTGATCGACCGGAAGGTGATGCTGGGCTGATACTCCATCTCGTTGGTCTTGAGCTCAAGATTGGGGTACCGGTCGGCCAGCGCGCTGAACACTTCCTGCCCTTCGACCCTGGCGATGGTCGCGCCAAGGCAGTGGTGGATACCGGCGCCAAAGGCCACGTGAGGGTTCGGCCACCGGGTGATGTCCATGGTGTCCGGATTCTCGAACTTGTCGGGGTCGCGGTTTGCCGAGGACATGAACCACCGGATGCGGTCTTCCTTCCTGATCTGCTTCCCGCGCATCTCCACGTCATCATCCGCGATACGGGAGATCGATTTCACCGGGGAATCATAGCGCAGGGCTTCTTCAGTGGCCCGGACCATCATGCCTTGGGTATCGGACTTTAGGATGTCCCACTGGTCGCGGTTGTTCATGAAGGCCAGTGTGCCGTTGCAGATCAGGTTGATGGTGGTCTCGTGACCGGCCAGCAACAGCAGCGCCGCGTTGATCAGCACTTGTTCCCGAGTGAACACGCCGGACTTTTCGCCGGCGGCCAACACGGATATAAAGTCGTCTTTCGGGTTGACGATACGCTCTTCAACCATGGGGTTCACGTATTCGTCCATCCCCTTCATGCCTTCGGCCAGTAGGCGCATGCGGTCGGGTTCGCCCCGGCCGATATTCAGCAGTTTCTCGGCCAGCATCCTGATGTGCGAACGTTCCGACTCGGGCACTCCCATCATCTCCGCGATCACGAGAACGGGTAGGGGCACTGCTAGGTCGCGCATCAAATCAACTTCACCACGTTCTTCGGCTGCGTCCAACAGTTCGGCGGTGGCCGATTTCACCAACGGCCGCCACTCCTCCATGGATTTGGGCGTGAAGTAGGCGTGGAGGACTTTGCGCATCTCAAGGTGGTCGGGCCGGTCATGCTGGATGAACATATCGGCCTGATAGGACTTAACGAAGTCATAGAGCTCGTTATCGGACTCGTAAATCGCCGGATAGGCTGGCCTAGGGTCATTGGCCATCACGGCGTTGGAGAACTGCTCGTGGTTGCGGGTCATCCAGACCAGGTCGTCGTGCCTGGTGATCACCCAAAGTTCGTAGAGTTCGTTCCAATGGACCGGGTCTTGGTCTCTGATCTGACCGTAATACTGGTAAGGGTCTTGGATAACTTCCGCGCTGAACATGTCATCGTTGATTGTCGATACCATTTCACCACCACATAGAGTCAAACTAGGCTTGGATTCGGAATAACTGCACGTTAGACGAATAATGTTTATCTGTCAACGACGGCGGGTTGCGGAACTGGGCGGTGATTTGGTTGGGACGTGTTGAACCTGGCATACCAGTAAGGGGCGCCCTCACCTCCGACTCTGTCGAGAGTCTCGACTTCGTCGGACCTAACCCTCTCCCGTGCGCGGGAGAGGGGATTTTGCTCACATGAAAAGAAGGCTCCCGGTGTTTTTTCACCGGGAGCCTTCTTTAAGAACTCTTGCTTGGGGATTTACCCCCGTTGAGGCTGGCTGTTTGCTAGTTCAGCGAGACGGCCAGGCTCTTGATGGAGCGGAAAGTGATGCTCTCCTGATACTCCATGTCGTGAGTCTTCAACTCTAGATTGGGATAGCGCTCGGCCAGTGCGCTGAACACTTCTTGTCCCTCGACCCTGGCGATGGTGGCGCCCAGGCAGTGATGGACGCCGGAGCCAAAGGCCACGTGGGGGTTCGGCCACCGGGTGATGTCCATGGTGTCTGGGTTCTCGAACTTGTTGGGGTCGCGGTTGGCCGAGGACATGAACCACCGGATGCGGTCGTCCTTCTTGATCTGCTTCCCGCGCATCTCCACGTCCTCGGAGGCGAGGCGCTGGATGGACTTCACGGGCGAGTCGTACCGCAGGGCTTCTTCAGTGGCCCGGACCATCAGTCCCTGGGTATCTGTCTTCAGAAGGTCCCACTGGTCCCGGTTGTTCATGAAAGCCAGGGTGCCGTTGCAGATCAGGTTGATCGTGGTCTCGTGACCGGCCAGAAGCAGCAGCGACGTGTTAACCAGCACCTGGTGGCGGGTAAACACACCAGACTTCTCACCACCGGCCAGCACCGATATGAAGTCATCTTTGGGGTTGACGATCCGCTCGTCGACCATGGGATTCACGTAATCCAGCATGCCCTGCATGCCTTCTGTCAGAACCCGCATGCGGTCTGGTTCGCCACGGCCTATGGCCAGCAGCTTCTCAGCCAACATCCTGATGTGGGGACGCTCCGACTCGGGCACGCCCATCATCTCGGCGATGACCAGCACCGGCAGGGGGACCGCCAGGTCACGCATCAGGTCAACTCCGTCCCCTCGGGCCTCGGCCGCATCAAGAAGTTCCGCGATGGCGTTCTTCACCAGCGGCCGCCACTCTTCCATGGATTTGGGGGTGAAGTAACCGTGCACGACCTTGCGCATCTCCAAGTGGTCTGGCCGGTCGTATTGGATGAACTGATCGCCTTGATAGGTCCTAACGAAATCGTAAAGCTCGGTGTCCGACTCTAAGATCGCCGGATAAGCCGGGCGGGGGTCGTTCATGAACACCGAGTTCGAGAACTGTTCGTGGTTGCGGGCAAGCCAGACCAAGTCGTCGTGTCTGGTGATCACCCAGAGTTCGTAGAGTTCGTTCCAGTGGACCGGGTCTTCCTCTCTGATCCGGCCGTAATACCGGTACGGATCCTGGATGATGTCTGCTGTGAACATGTCATCGTTGATAGTCGTAACCATATCACCACCAATAATATAGTTTTTTCGTGCCTATTTGCCTTTGAAGAAACCCTAATGGAATCATGTTTGTTTGTCAATAAACATCAACTCGTCCATCGCGCACTTTAGCCGGCAAGGCAGATGAGGCCGGGTCGCACCTATGCGATGACTGATGATAAGCCGTTCTGCCTTTTGCAATCCGCTTTACCTTGGGCGATAATTGGCCGGTCACGATTGGCCCAGCTTGGGCCAACAACTTTAGGAGGACTGAATGCGCGTCCTATTGATCGCCACCAACCGCCACGACAAGCTCCAAAGTAGATTGAACGCCCAGCCGATGCCGATAGGATTGGCCTACATCGCCGGTCACCTGGACCACGAGCGCCATGAGGTAAAAGTGCTGGACCTGATGTTCTCGGAAGACCATCTGGCCGAAGTCGAAGCCACCGTCAAGGAATTCAGGCCTCAGATGGTCGGTATGTCGGTCCGGAACCTGAGCAACCACAGCTACATGAACACTATCTGGGCGCTACCCATCAGCAAAGAGGTCATCGACCGCATCCGGTCTGTCAGCGACGCCATCATCGTCTGCGGCGGCCCGGCATTCAGCATCATGCCTTCGGAATGCCTGGAGATATTGGGGGCCGATATAGGACTCTCCGGAGACGCCGGCGAGACCTTTTCTACCTTGGCAGACCGCATGGAAGACGGGGAACCAAGCTACTTCGACTTGCCCGGCCTGGTCTACAAAAAGGACGGCAAGACCGTCCAGAATGAAGGCTTTTGTACCTCTGAATTCGCCAAGCCGCCGCGCCTGGAAGACCTGGACATGGCCCGGTACAACAAGGCCGGCTTCGGCATTGGCATCCTGACCAAGCTTGGCGGCTTCTACTACCCGGCCAACGCCTCGGAAGCCCAGATCAACGAGTCTGGCTGGCGGGTGATCCGGCCCATCGACGAGGTGGTTGCCGAGGTCAAGAGCATGAAGGAAAAATACGGGATGAAGAAGGTCTACTTCGTCGACAACGGGTTCAATCTTCCTTTGGACCACGCCAAATCGCTGTGTAGCAAGTTGATCGAAGCCGAAGTCAACATTCGCTGGAACACCTGCCTGGCGCCCTTTAACTGCGACACCGAACTCATCGGCCTGATGAAAGATGCCGGCTGCGGGCTGGTGATGATGGTCAACCGCGGCGGCAACCCCGGCGACTTGCGCAGCATGGTCGAGGAAAACGTGGCGCTGGCCAAAGTCTGCAAGATGTGCGACGACGGCGGCCTCCACTACAACATAGGAAAGCAGTTCGGCGAGCCCGGCGAGACCCGGGAGAGCGTGGATAACAAGCTGGAGTTCCTACGCAGCGTCAACCCGGCGGTGGCCAGCCTGCGGGTTGGGGTTAGCGTGATGCCGGGGACCGAGGTCGCCGTCATAGCCAAGCAAGAAGGGCTGATCAAAGACGAAAGCGAACTGGTGAAACCCACTTTCTACATCGCCGAGGAAGTCAAAGACTGGATCGTGGACTACCTCCAGGAGCAGGTCGCCCAGGACCCCCGCTGGAATCTGAGTTAACCACCTCCAAACATGCTAAAAATCAATGAGCCGTTGCCTGTTGGCAACGGCTCATTTTTCATCTACCTCTGCTGGATGGCCAACTGTTTACCCCGGTCAATCCCATGCCCCCGCCTCCTTTTACCAGCGGCGAAGGCGCTCCTGCCAAGGATCGAGACCAGGGCGGCTAGCGACAAACCTAACAATACGCTGCCTATCAAGAGGCCGTTGCCTCTTCCAATCACCGGTTGGAACCGCGCTCGGGATGAGGCAATCTCTTCTCCAAGAACATCCGGGTCTAGGAAGAAATACCATGGATCAAGATCGGGGGAAGAGCCTTGGTCGGCTTTCACTCCGACTTTGCTTGACATCTGTCCGCCGTCCCGCGGGGCCAGGACCATGGTAAATGTTGCACTTTCTCCGGCGCCCAGGTCGTTTATCTCACACACCACCGTGCCGCCGGTCACGCGGCAGACCGCCGGGTCTCCGCTGACCGAGACCAAGGTCACGTCAACCGACAATTCGTTGGTCAGAACCACGTTCGTTGCGCCCGACGGCCCATTGTTGATGATCGTAAATATGCTGGCGATCTCATCGTCTTTTACCTCCGGGTCGTTAGGGAATGGCCCCAAGATGTCGGTCCGATTCAGCGACAGGTCCGCCAACTGGGTGATCGAGAGAGTCGCTGAGACGGTGTTATTGTCGAAATCGATGTCAGACTCGGCGCCTGATACCGTGATGTTGTTCACAAGGTCGCCGATCACGGCCGGATCGATCGCCAGCGTGACCGACAGAGCCCGGCTCTCCCCGTTGGCGAGATTTCCGATCTGACAGGTGATCTCACCACCCGACACGGTGCAGTTTGACGGGTCTGCGGCGGAGGGCGCCATTAAAAGACCATCCGGCAACGTTTCGCTCACTAAAACCCCAGTAGCGGCGGACGGCCCGCCGTTGGTTATCAGTAAGTCAAAGGTTACCTCATCTCCGGGAATCAACGAGGTTGAGAAGTCTTGCAGCGAAATCGTCAGGTCGGACATACTCAAGACGGTGGTGCTTTCGTCTGCGGAAGTCGATGACGATGGGTCTGCCCCTTCTCGCACCAATTTAGCTTGGTTGTTCAAGATTCCGGGAGCACTCGGCTCTACGACGATGGTGACTCTCACCGTCTGCCCCGGCTGCAAGTCTCCGAGAGAACAGATGACCGTGCCATTGCCTTCGGAACACTCTCCGACTCTGAGGGCTGTACTACTGAGCAGAGACGCCATCTTGGGAGCCGGTCCAGTGGGTCCCGCGGCCTAAAATTGACGCTGCCGCCGCCGTTCACAAAATCAACTAATGCCGAAGCGTAAAAAACGGAGATTGGCAGGGTCACAATCAGATTTACGTCGGTGACGGTGCTTGTTCCCGAATTGCTTACATCCAGGTCGTACGTCAGATCGTTTCCGAGAAACACAGGGGCTGGCGAATCGGTCAGAACGATGCCGGTGGCGCCGATATCTCCATCCGCTATCGACACTACGTACGTCAGTACGCCCACTATCACCTTAGTCTCTACTGTGGCTGGTTGTTGGATACATCGGGGTCAGTCTGAGAGCCGGAGACACTGGTGCTGTTCACCAGTATCCCGTCTGCGTCAGTATCGACAACCACATTGATCAATTCGATCACGCGGTCATCTACCAACAGCTTGCCCAGGTCGCAACGTACGGACCCTGAAGCTTCATTACAATCAAGGGATTGAGGAGCAAAGAAATCCAAGGTCACGCCACCGGGCAGGTCGTTGACCAGAGTTACTCCGGTTGCGGTGGCTGGACCCCGGTTGATGACCGTTATCGTGTATGTGAGTTCGCCTCGTCTCACCACGGAATCAGAGCTCGCTGTCACTGCGATCGATAGGTCCGTGGTATTTTCAATGATCGTGAACGCATCATTCGTTAATTTGATGGTCTGGTTATTTGAGCCACCGGTTAGACCGGTGATACTAACCTTGGCCTCGCCTTCGCTGCCCTCCGGCGCCACGTAAGTGAACGTCCAAACCAAGCCGTCCTCAGATTTGGTCATCACGAGTGGTCCCAGGTCTGGACCCAAAATGTCGATGTCGATATTTGGAGTACCGGTAAAACTGCCGTCAAAGGTGGCCGTGATGACCACAGTGCTTCCCGGCACGATATTTTTGTCCGGCTCGTAGGTCAGGCTGGTTCTGATCTGCTTTGGCCCAATGGTGAAACTGCCGCCGGAGGCCGGTAGATTGGGATTTCCGGCCTCGTCCTCGCCGCCGGAGATCGTCACCTTTGCCAGCCCAGCGCTGTCAGCCGGCGCCGTATAGCTGTAAGTCCAGGTCTTGCCGTCCCCTGAGTCGGTCATCACGACTGCGCTTAGGTCGATGCCTGTGGTATCGATGCTGATCTTGGGCGTGCCCTTTATCACTTGGTCGAAGGTGGCCGTGATAACCAAAGTGTCCCCGGCGGCTACGCTTCCCTCTGGTTCATAGGTCAATGCCACACTGGGGCCGGTGCCATCTATCGTGAACGTGTTGTTGGTCTTTTGATCGTTGTCGTCAGAGTTGTCAGTCGACTCATCGGTAGTGTCATCACCGTCGTCTGACTTGTCAGTTAGCTCATTTATGGTAACGGTCACTTCGCCGTCGCTGTTCTTGGGGACCACATAGGTGTAGGTCCAGACGCTATCGTCGTCAGTACTCTTCATTGAGATGAGTCCTGAGTCCTCCCCTTGGGTATCGATGAAGATGGTCGGCGTATAGCCGGGAGCCCTATTAAAGGTGGCGGTGATCACCACCGTGTCTCCTGGTTTTACGTCGCGGTCAGGCTCGTAGGTAAATTTAACCGTTAGCGGCGAAAGCACTTTGGTAGTGACGGTAGCGGTATTGCTGTTGGGACCGGGGTCTTTCCGGCTACCGCTCACAGCCGCTGTGTTCACGACGGTCTCTTCAGCATCCAATCTGACCACTATCGTGACCGTCACGGGTTGCAACGAGCCCATATCGCCTAGCACGCAGGTAACAGTTTCCTTGCCACTACACTCCCCGGCGGAAGCTGAGCTGGAGACGAAGCTAACCCCCGCGGGCAGAGCGTCCACAATTTTAACGCTTAAGGCATTGTCGGGGCCAAAGTTGGTGATCTTGAATGAGTAGGTCAGATTTTTACCAATCACCGCCGTTGTTGAGTTGGCGGAACCGGTGATACCCAAGTCGGCCAATGGATCGGCCACTTTACGGTTGCTTGCGATGGTAAAGGTTGAGGTGTCGGCTGTATTTGCGCCTTGGGTGAACCGCAACACCTTGCCGGCCCCCACGGTATCGATCGACAGGCCTGAATAGGTCACCACGCCATTTACTGCAGCGACCGCGGTCGTTCCGTTAAGAGTACCTTCCCCAGATTGAAGATTTGCGGTCACGGTGAGCGTGCTGTCAGCCACCGTGTTCCCAAACTGGTCGTGGATCGCCACTACCGGCTGTTGGGCGGACGTGGACCCAACACCAGAAGAGGATGAGGGTTGGGTGGTGACTCCTATCTTGTTGTAAACAGCGAATGTGATTGTGAACGACGAGGTGTCCGCTGTTTTGCTTGTCAGTGAACTCTGAGTGAAGCGAATCACCTTGTTGGTTCCCGTCAGGTTGATGGAGAGGCCAGCATAGGTAACCACGCCATTCACAGCGGCCACTCCCTTTGTCCCGCTCAAAGTGCCGGTCCCGGTCTGCAGAGACGCTGTCACTGTAAGTGTGCTACTGGTTACCGTGTTCCCAAACTCGTCTTGGATCTTCACGGTCGGCTGCTCGGCGAACGACACACCGGCCACGGTGGTGGTGGACGGATTTGTCATAGCCAGCTTGTTCACAGCCGCGGCGGTGATGGTGAGGGCAGGCGCCGAGTCGACCGTCTTAGTGGTCAGCGAATCCTGAGTGAACCGGAGCACCTTGTTGGTTCCCACCAAGTTTATGGACAGACCCGAATAGGTCGCAAGGCCGTTCACCGCCGCAACCGATTTCGTCCCGCTGAGGGCGCCGGACCCGGTCTGTAGCGATGCTGCAACCGTGAGGGTGCTGTTGGTTATGGTATTTCCGAACTCGTCTTGAACCGCCACCACCGGCTGCCGAGCGAAGGCCACCCCGGCCACCGTGGAGCCTGTGGTTGGCTGCGTGAGCACCCCAAGTTGTTTTAGAGCGGCGAAGGTGATTGTGAAGGCCGAAGTCGTGCCGGATGAACCGCCTCCGGTACCGGCAAAAGTGAGTTTCTTATTGGTCCCAACAAGGTTGATCTTCAAGCCGTTGCCGCTGAAGTTGGCCACTCCTGCCGTAGCCGGTTTTGTAGTCGTCCCGGTGAGAGTGCCGATTCCGGCCGTCAGAGTTGCCGAGATAGTCTGGGTGCTGTCGGCGCCCGTTGTCACGGTGTTTCCGAACTCGTCCCTTACGGTCACCACCGGCTGGGTGGCGATCGCCACTCCGGCTACAGTGCTACTGGACGGTTGCGTAGTCACAACCAAAACGCTGGCGGCGGCGTGAGTTATGGTGAGGGATGAGGAGGTGGTTGAGCTGCCGTTCTTGCTTCCCTCAAACGTGAGCACTTTGTCGGTGCCGACCAGGTTGATCTTCATGCCGTTACCGCTGAAGTTCGCCACACCGTTGGTAGTCTCTTTCGTTAGAGTTCCAGAGAGGGTTCCGTTGCCGGTGGTTTTTGACGCCGTGATGGTCTGCGTGGCGTCGTCACCGGTGGAAACGGTGTTCCCAAACGCGTCCCGCACCGTGATTACCGGCTGGGTCGCGAAGGCCACACCGGCGACCGTGGAACTGGAAGGAGCGGTGGTCAAAACCAGGGCGCTGGCCCCGGCATGGGTGATGGTGTCGGCGGTAACCACAAGGTCTTGGTCTATGGTGGTGTTTCCGGTATCGGTGGTTTCCAATGAGTAGGTGCCGGTGCTTCCTATCGCAGTCGGGTTCTTGATCTTGGTCAATACAATGGAGACCGCGCCGCCCGCGTTGATCTGGTTACCACCGCTCCGAGTGATGGTGATCTTGCGGTTGCCGGTGTCGATATTCGTTATGGTTGTGGCGCCGTCGAGATTGGCGCTCAAGGTCCCCAATGCAGTTGTGCCTCCGCTGCTGACGGCGAACCCCGATTGAAATATGATGATCACTTTTCCGTTGGCGGGCAGCGCATTTCCCAGAGTGAACGTAACGGTCGCATTTCCTACGACACCGGCGATCAAGCTAGCCGGTTGCACGTTGGTCGGGTCGAGCGCTCCCACAGATATCGTAATGGTGAAAGCTGAGGTATCGACCGTTTTTGCCCCCTGCGTAAACCGGATCACTTTATCGGTACCCGTCGAGTCGAAGGACAGGCCCGAATAAGTCACGACACCGTTAACTGCCGCCACTGCTAATGTTCCGTTGAGGGTGGCATCCCCTGCCTGACGGGACGCTGTTACCGTAAGGGTGCTGTTGGTTACTGTGTTCCCGAACTGGTCTTGAATTTTAACAATCGGTTGCTGGGCGAAGGCTACCGTGGCGGCAGTGCTACTTGATGGCTGGGTGGTTACCGCCAACTTGCTGAACGCCGCGAATGTGATAGTGATGGCAGAGGTGTCCACCGTTTGGTTGGTCAGAGTGCTCTGGGTGAACCGGAGCACCTTGTTGGTACCCGTCTTGTCGATGGACAGGCCCGCATAGGTAACCACTCCGCTCGAGGCCGCCACACCCCCTGCCCCACTCAACGTGCCGTCCCCTGTCTGCAAGGACACCGTTACCGTAAGAGTGCTGTCGGTTACGGTATTTCCGAATTGATCTTGGATCTTCACCACCGGTTGCTGAGCGAAGTTCACTCCGGCCACCGTGCTGGCAGACGAAGACGTCGCCACCGCCAGTTTGTTCGCTGCCGCAAAAGTTATGGCGAAGTCCGGCGAGGAGTCTACGGTCTGGTTAGGCAGTGAACTCTGCGTGAACCGAAGCTTCTTGTTGGTGCCCGTCTTGTCGATGGACAGGCCGGAGTAGGTCACCACACCACTGGAGGCCGTCACTGCCACAACCCCGCTAAGAGTGCCATCGCCGACCTGCAGGTTTACCGTCACGACAAGGGCACTACTGGTCACTGTGTTGCCAAACTGGTCTTGAATCTTCACCACCGGCTGCTGGGCTAAGTTCACTCCGGCAACAGTGGTGGTTGACGGCTGTGTCGTTACCGCTATTTTGTTCGCCGCAGCGGCATTTATCGTCTGTTGTTGGGTGGCATTCGTCCAGTCGGGGCTGGCGGCGGGGTTCTCGGTGGCGGTGAGGGTTGGAGTTCCGGAGGTGTTGTCTTTGTAGAAGAAGGTAACCGAATCTGCGCTGGCCCAAATTGTCACTGAGGTCGTAACAAAGCTGCCGTCGGAAGCTGTGTCAAACTTTCCTGTACCAGAGTTAGAGGTTAGGTCTATGGTCGTGTTGCCAGTCACCGCAACGGGTATACCGAGGTCCGCTTGGGTTTGAACGGTGATAGAGCCCGAGGCCACGCCGGCTGTAAATGTCTGGGCTGAAGTGGTGAAGACTAGTTTTTTATCTGCAGCGTTACAGTGGTCGTCCCACCTGTGACTGTACTGGTGGACGCCACAGTGATATCCCCATCGGAGTTATTTAAGACGTCTTTTGTCGTGCCGACAGAGCCAAGTGTTCCGGTGCTGGTGAATACAGCTGTTGCGAACGATGTCGCGCCCGTGGCGTCATCTTTGATCGAGCCGCTGTACGTGGATGAAAACCAGCCCACTGGGATCTTGATTTCAAAACCTCGGCGGGTGGCATCCCATAGCCCGAGCGCTCCCGTGGCGTTCGTATCGAGTACACCGCTGCCGGACTCATTGGACACTTTGGCAGTGATGTCACCTGACGTGAAGGCGGCAACGTTGGGGTAGGTGTTGTATTCGAAGAGGATCATGGTAACTTCATTAGCTTCGCCGTCCGTGTTTCCGCGAATCTGCAAAAGATGGTCCGCTTTACCGGCAGGGGCGGTGCCCAGATTCAATTGGATGTTGTAGTTTTGGTTAATGGTAGCGCTGGTTTGGGCAGTGTCTATCCGAAAGTAGAAATTCTGGATCTTGTTGGACGCGCTGGCGGCGGTGTTCCCGCCGTCTTGCGTAGAAGTACCCACCCAAAAGTTGATCATATCCAGGGAATTTTTTACCGAGTTGTTGCCTTGGTTGTTAGCGTCGACAAGAACTGCCACCCCGGTCGCGGGCGTCCCGGTCGTTCCCCAATCCGCGAAATTGGCAGCCCCGTCAATGTTGATCGTAGAAGAGCCCAGAAAAGCGCCGCTCACCAAGCTAACGTTCCCGAGTTGTTGCACTGCAAAACCGGCAACAACGACTAGGACTACGGTGAGGGCGACAATCCCAAATCTAGGCGCGCGCCCCTGTGAAGGAACGGCCTTTGGCCATCTGGGAGTTCTGATTCCGGAGAATCGGTCGAACATGCTCATTCGAATCTACGATTCTTTGAAGCGCGGCGTTCCACAGGCATCAGGCTATTTGGATCAAACAACAACGCAAATTCCAATCGTCTATAAAGGGTTAACGCCAACAGTGAACTCGGCCGGAGGTCTTAACAGTCAATGGCATCTACCCGATTCGTTTAGCTAAATTTCTAAGAAAGACTAGCACGATATAGTGACTAAGAGGGGTTTTGGTTAAAGTTAATCAAGTGCAAATACCCCCGAAAGCCACACACATCCGTAGAAATTCTCCAGATGAACTTGCATTCCGTCACGAACGTCATCCTTTTGCCGAGCTGATGCCACGAGTGAATGGGACAACGGGCTAACAGATACTATCTGATGTTGCGATAGCAGAAGAATCGGTCTCATCGCAGGGAATCCGATGCTAGGTGGAAGCCGGAATCTGCTTAGGGATAGTCTCTCCGGCATCGGCGGCGATGGCTGTCTCCATCGCGTGGATGGCTACCTCTATCTGCGCATCGTCGGGTTGTCTGGTGGTCAGTTTCTGCAACCACAGACCCGGTTGGGCGATAGCTTTTCCGAACCATGCATCTTGATGAGCGCCGCTGAACCGAAGGAACTCGTAGCTAACCGCCGCAATCACGGGCAGAAGCAGGATGCGGGAGGCGATCCGCCATTCCAGGGGCGGGCCCAAGAGCATGGCGAACACCACCACCGAGACCACCACCACCGTCAGCAAGAAGGCGGTGCCGCACCGGGCGTGGGGCGTGCCGAACTTTCGCACGTTCTCCACGGTCAGGGGCAGTCCGGCCTCAAGGGCGTGCACGGTCATGTGCTCCGCGCCGTGGTACGCGAACACTCTCTTAACGTCCTTAAGCATGCCGATCAAGGTGATGTAACCCAGTAGAAAGGCCAGCCGGATCACGCCCTCGACGATCTCACTGAGCAGGTCGGAATTCAGCACGGGATTCAACAGCCAGGCGATCATCAGCGGTGTGATGAAGAACAGCCCAATGCCAAAGAGCAGCGAGATGCCCAGGGTGGTCGCCATCACCCACGCGGGAATCCCTTCTTCCGCATCGGGGTCACGGTCCATGGCGGCCATGTTGGCGGAGAGTTGCAGGGCTTTGATACCCAGGAGCATAGTCTCCACCAGAGTCAGAAAGCCTCTGACTAGCGGCCACTTACGAGGGCGTCCGTTGTAGAACGAGCTGAGGGGCTCGTGGTGCAGTTCGATGGACCCGTCTTCACGCCGGACCGCCAGACCGAAGTGGTCCCGGCCACGGATCATCACACCTTCGATAACGGCCTGTCCGCCGTACAAATGGGGGGCCTGATCTGCCAACTTAGGTCCTCTCCTTGCCGGGCTGCAGCCGGTCCGTGGGAATCAGTGTGCCATCTCGCTAAATGAAAAATCGAGGGCTGCGCGCCCCCGATCTCTCGTTCTTTGCGATGTTGTCTCTTTAAGCGTTCCCGCCGGTAGGGCCGGGACTAACTCAGGTTGTAGCGGCGCTTCATGCGCTCGATGCGGCCCTGGGTGTCCACAACGCGCTGTTCGCCCGTGTAAAAGGGGTGGCAGTTGCTGCACACCTCAACGCGGAGCGTGGGCTTCGTGGCCCCGGTCTGGAACACGTTGCCGCAGGAGCACGTCACCGTGGAGTTATAGAAATAAGGGTGGATTTCAGCTTTCATTTCGTACTGGTCTTTTCCTAAATATTTCGCTGGGTTTTTCCGGGTATCTATTGGCCGGTTTAGGCTGCTTCCACCGGGTAAACGCTGACCCGGCGGCGGCCTTTGGCGGCCCATTCGAACTTCACTTCGCCGTCGATGACCGCAAAGATGGTGTAGTCGCGGCCCAAGCCAACGTTGGTCCCCGGCTTGATGCGGGTGCCCCGTTGCCGGACGATGATGGAGCCGCTGGTGACGCGCTCTCCGCCATACCGCTTCACGCCAAGGCGCTTAGAATTGCTATCTCGGCCGTTACTGGTGCTGCCGCCAGCCTTTTTATGGGCCATTAGTTGCTCTCTTCTCCGCCCTCGGTTTCGGTTGTGGCTGCTGCCGCGGCCCTTCGCCGCGGTGCGCTGGGCCTACTTAATTCGATGTCCTGAATGCGCAATCGGGTGTAGGTCTGCCGGTGGCCGCGCTTTCTGCGGTAGCGGGTCTTGGCCTTGTACTTGTAGACCATCAACTTCTTGTCTTTGTAATGGGACAAGACTTGGGCCGTTACCTTGGCGCCTTCCACCAGGGGAACGCCAATCGTGACCTCGCCGCCGTCTGAGAGGGCTAATACTTCATTGAACTCAGCTACTGAGTCCACTGGGTTGGGCAGAAGTTCGACATCAAGCATGTCGCCGGGCTTGACCCGGTATTGTTTTCCGCCTGTTTTAAATACTGCGTAATCCATATATTCCTCGACCTTCAATACTACGGTAGCCCCTTGCGCCTGTCAAGGAATTTCGTGCCCAATCCCGCCTGGACATTTTGGTCTACAGCGGCCTATTCCACGATAAAATCCGGCGGATTCTCTTCTAATTCCCAGAGGGAGCCATGATATATAATTGCGCCGACCCCGCAGGCAACCTCCATTCACGACCGTACTTTGAGGCATGAATATGGCGTTGGCGATAGTGACGGCTTAAACATGGACCAGCTACGGGGAAAGGAACTGAAACAGGCTTTTTCAGCGGCCACCGGTTGCCTGGAAGAATTCCGGGACGCCGTGAACGCCCTGAACGTGTTCCCCGTGCCGGACGGCGACACCGGAACGAACATGCTCCTGACCATGCGCGCGGCCGTGCAGTCGGCGGCTGAAGATTGCCCCGACGGCCAAGACCCATCCGCGACTTCGGTTTCCTCAGCGCTGGCCCAGGGCGCTTTCTTCGGCGCCAGAGGCAACAGCGGCGTGATCCTCTCCCAATTCTTCAAGGGCTTCTCCGACGCCTTGTCCGGCAAAGAAAGCCTGAACGCCCAAGACCTGGCAGTAGCCTTCAGGTTGGCGTCGGCCGGAGCTTACAAATCGGTGGGCAACCCAGTAGAAGGCACGATGCTAACCGTGATTCGGATGGCGTCTGAAGCCGTCCAGGGGTCTGATCAGGATGTGCTCAGCCTTTGGGAAACCGCCTACCATGCCGCCCGGGAAGCCTTGGAGCGCACACCTGAACAACTACCCGTGCTAGCTGAGGCCGGAGTTGTGGACGCCGGTGGACTCGGCTTCGTGATTCTGATCGGCGGGGCACTCCGTTCGATATCCGGCCCAGATTCCTCGTTGATCGATCTCTCGGAATTATCCAGACTACAAGGGGCCGTCAACCACGGCGCAAACATATTCAGGCCTGGGTTCCTTGACGCCACATTAGAACAGGAATGGGGGTACTGCACCGAGTTCATCATCAGCGGCATTGATGGGCGGAACTTGGACCTGGACCAAGTACGCAGTCATTATCAGGAGACGGCGCTCTCCACCGTGGTCGTGGGCGACGAGCGTAACGTGCGGGTGCACATCCATGTCGAAGACACCGCTCCGGCCCTTAGCTACGCGGAATCGTTGGGCGCTGTCTCCGAGGTCAAGATCGAGAACATGGACAGCCAGAACAAGCGGTTCGCTTCCGGCGGCCATGGCGCTCAAGTCAAAGGCCCGGCGCTGGCGCTGCTCCCGGTGGCTCAGGGTGAAGGACTGGCCCACCTGTTCCGTGACTCGGGCTGCGCCGGTGTGATCGAAGGCGGGCAGACCATGAACCCCAGCGTCCAGCAGATACTCGACGCCGCCCGCGACACCGGGGCCTCCGACATCATCGTTCTGCCCAACAACAGCAATATCATGTTGGCGGCGGAACAGGCCGCCGCCGCCGAACCATCGATACATGTCGTGCCGACCAAGAGCGTCCCCCAGGGCGTGGCGGCGCTACTGGCCTTCAATCCTGAGGGCCCATGGCAAGATAATGTGGCGGCGATGACCGCAGTGCTCTCCGAGGTTGCCTCCGTGGAGGTTACAGCGGCCGTCAGGGACGTCGAATTGAACGGGGTTAGAGTTACTGATGGCCAGTTCATCGGGCTGCTAGACGGCGAACTTGTCCTGGTGGAGGAGAATCCGGAGACGGCATTGAGGTCCACTCTTGAGCTTGCCATACTCAGCAGCGACGCCATCGTCTCCATCTACTACGGCGCGGGAAAGACAGCTTCGGACGCTCAGCCGGTCGCCGCCGAGTTGGAAGGCGCGTTTCCTGGCATTCAGGTGGACCTGATCGAAGGCGGGCAGCCCCATCATCAATACCTGGCTTCTGTTGAATAGAACCGGTGAATAAGCCCCGTAAATAGAACCTAAACTAGCCGCATAAAGAGGAACATGACCGTACGCATAGTTACCGATAGCTCGGCAGACCTTCCCGCGGACTTGGTGCGGCAGCACGGGATCACAGTGCTCCCGTGTTACGTGGTGGTGGACGACCAGACCTTCAAGGACGGCGTGGAGATCAATACCGACGACTTCTACCGCCGCCTTCAAGCAGACGGCAGGACGCCCACCACCGCCCAGCCGACGGTGGCCGATTTCCAGGAGGTCTACCGGGACTTGGCCGGCCAGGGCGACCAGGTGCTATCGATACACGTCTCGGGAAAACTGAGCGGCACCCTGAACTCCGCCGAGCAGGCAAAGGCCTCATTAGACGGAGCAGAGATAGAGCTGATCGATTCCCAGCTCGCCTCCATTCCCCTGGGGTTAGCGGTTTTGGACGCCGCGGTCACCGCGTCCGAGGGCGGCAGCCTTCAGGAAGTAGCCGAGAAAGTGCGGCAGGGACTTGGCCTGCACCACGGGTTGTTCGCGTTGGACACGCTAGAGTACCTGTATAAGGGCGGCCGCATCGGCAAGGCCCGCGCTTTCATGGGCTCGGTCCTGCACGTGAAACCCATACTCAGGCTCCAAGACGGCGAGGCCCATCCGGTGGAGCGGCCCAGGAACCGGGAACGGGCCATGCGGAGATTGGTCGAACTGGCCTCGGAACTGGCCCCGGTGCGCCGGTTGGCCGTGATCTACAGCACTGACGCGGACCGGATGGCGACGCTGAAGCAGGACCTGACCGGACTACTGCCCGCCGACCAGATCATCGAAGCCCGCTTCGGCTCCACACTAGGCACCTATATCGGCCCCGACGCCCTTGGTGTGGCCATCACTCAGGAGCCCCGCTAGGCCGCCGTCTTATGTCATCCAAGTATTGACGTTTGCCCGGCGGACTAGAATGATGAAAGTGGACTATGTCCCGCCTCGAATCCGGTTGATCCAGCGTGTTAGGGTAACCGCCTGATGGCCACGCAAGAATCGGGCTCGCCCGCTTGGGCCGACGCCTTCCAGAACATCCTCAAACTTGAAGAGTCCCACGGCTTTGACAACAAAGCCGTTATGGGCGGACTGGACAAGTTCGTCGCCCGGTTTGCCGATGATATGGCCGCCCAAGCGACCAGCGACGAGAATTTCCTTCTGAAAGAGTCGTACGACTCCATGTCCCCGGAGCTTCGGGCCCAATGGGTCGTCCAGTGGCGCGAAGCCCTAGGAGGCCCGCCCGGCCCCAAGAGACCGCGCAAACCGGCCCCCGCGGGCCGCCAGAAGAAAGCCGCCGTCAAGAAGGCCGCTCCCGAGAAGAAACCTGCCCACAAGGCCCCTCCGGCCGAGGTCACGGTCGACGCTCCCGTTGACCGCCTGCGAGGGGTGGACACCAAGTTGACCGCCCGCCTGAAGCGGTTGGATGTGGAGACCATTCGCGACCTGCTCTACCTCTTCCCCCGCCGCCACGAAGACTATTCCACCGCGGTGAAGATATCCGAACTGTCGCCCGGCGAGGAATGCACGGTGGTGGCCACTGTCTGGGAAGCCCGGGAGGTGGCCAAGGGGCCGAGGGGAGGCCGCCGCGACACCGAAGCGGTCCTCAGCGATGAGACCGGCAATCTGCGGGTCGTCTGGTTCGGACAGCGGTATCTGGCCCGCTCGCTCAAGCCGGGCAGCCGCATCGCCATCAGTGGCAAGGCTTCGGTGTTCCGGGGCCAGCTTGTTTTCGAGAACCCGGAGCACGAGATGCTGGATACCACCGGTTCGGGCGTCCACACTGGGCGGCTGGTGCCCATCTACCCATTGACTGAGGGGCTGACCCGCCGCAACATGCGCCGTCTCACCTGGCAGGCGGTCCAGAATTGGGTCGGCGGCCTGGAAGATGCGCTCCCGGAAGACATCCTGGCCCGGACCAAGCTGATGCCCCTGCTGGATGCGGTCTATCAAGCCCACTATCCCAAAGAGATGGAGACCTGGGAACTGGCCCGGCGGCGTTTGGCGTTCGATGAACTTTTCACCCTCCAACTGGCCGTCTTAGCCCGCCGGCGGATGCAACACGACAACGTGAAAGGCATCGAGATAATCGCGCCGTCCAACGTCATCGACGCGTTCTACAAAAAGCTGCCTTTCCCCTTGACCAAGGCGCAGCGCCGCTGCATTCAGGAGATCGAATCTGACATGGGCCGGGGCACGCCGCCGATGAGCCGCCTGCTGCAGGGCGAGGTGGGCAGCGGCAAGACCGTGGTCGCTCTATCCGCCCTGCTCTCGGTTGCCGCCGCCGGACACCAGGGCGCCATGATGGTGCCGACCGAGATACTGGCTGAGCAGCATTTCCAGAGCATCGGCAACCTGCTCAGCGGGCTGGCCCGTCCGGTCCAAGAACCCCACCTGTTATCGGTGTACCTGGAACACATGGACCGGCCGGTGTCCATCGGCCTGCTGACCGGCAGCACCCGCGCCCCCGCGAAACGCGAGCTGACCAAGATGGCCGCGGATGGGACCCTAGACATCCTGGTGGGCACCCAGGCGTTGATCCAGGAAGGAGTGTCCCTGCCCAAGCTGGGCCTGGCGGTGGCCGACGAACAGCACCGGTTCGGGGTGATGCAGCGGTCGGCGCTCCAAGAACGGGGCCAAGACGTCCCACACACGTTGATAATGTCGGCCACGCCCATACCCCGGACGCTGTCGCTGACGCTCTTCGGCGACCTGGACATCTCCACCATCGACGAGATGCCCGCCGGACGCCAGGAGGTGGCGACCAAGTGGCTGGAGCCGGAACAACGGGACACCGCCTACGGCTTCATCCGCAAGCAGGTGGAGGAAGGGAGACAGGCTTTCGTGGTCTGCCCGCTGGTGGACGAGTCGGAGACCATCGAGTCCAAGGCCGCCACCGAGGAATATCAGCGGCTGTCCCAAGACATCTTCCCCGACCTGTCGCTGGGCCTGCTCCACGGCCGGATGGCCGCCAAAGACAAGGACAAAGTTATGCGCCAGTTCCGGGACGGCGAATTGGACATCTTGGTGTCAACTCCGGTGGTGGAAGTGGGGATCGACGTGGCCAACGCCACGGTCATGATGATCGACGGAGCGGACCGGTTCGGGCTGGCCCAGTTACACCAGTTCCGAGGCCGGGTGGGCCGGGGCGAACACAAGAGCTACTGCATCTTGATGTCAGACAGCGCCTCGGAGATCGCGAAAGAGCGGCTGTCGGCATTGGCGCGGATCCACGACGGTTTCCAGCTAGCCGAGGTCGACCTGGAACTGCGCGGGCCGGGCGACTTCTTCGGCACCCGCCAGAGCGGTTTGCCCAGTCTGAAGATGGCCCACATCTCAGACCGCGAATTGCTGGAACTGGCCAGGGACGAGGCCACAATGTTGATGGAACAAGACCCGGAGTTAAAGTCGCCGGACCACGCCGCCATCGCCGCCCAGGTGGCCCGGTTCGTCGACCAAGCCAGCGCCAGCGTAGCCTAGGCTAGGCGCTGTAAGTCTTGGCCCCGTATCTGAACTCATTTTGCAAAACGGCCACGCATCGCTTGCAGTAGCGTTGTCCGGATTGCAGAGCCGCCCTGTCGTGCCACACACACCGCTCCTTCTCACACCGGGGGCATCGAGCCCAGACGAACTTCCGCCGCGCGGAACTGTCATCGCGGCCGATGTCACGGCCACGGACTATGGCGCCGACTTCAGGCATCATCCTGGTTTGGCCTCCATTTTTAGACCGCCGTGAGACCGGTACAGAACTTTTGCAAGTCCCCCCTACCTGCTCAAATCTGAATTCGCCACCGGCGGTCCGTCTTATCTATCAGTGCCTAAAGTATGGCGCCGGCGCCCAGCGGAAAATATGACTTTGGTCACGACCACAATGACGCCTTCGTCACCCGCAAAGCCGCCCGGCCGGGGAGCGGTATTGAAGCACATTCCGTTGTGGCATGACCACCCACCCGATAGAATTGGGCCGAATAATGATTATTCGAATACTTGGAACCAGGAACCCGCTCTTCGCTGCCTTAGCGGCCACCGTTTTATCGATCGCTTTCGGCATCGCTTGCAACGGACAACCAACGGAACCGGCGGAGCCGGCTTTTCCCACTCCTGATCCTCATGCTCTGATCCCGCCGCCGGGGCCCAGCACGGGCGCTCCCGATCTTTCGGTGTGGATACCAGACGGATGGCGGGCGCCGATCAACTTCGATGAAGACTCGCTGGAGGTGATGGTCGTTTGGGCCAACCGGGGTTCGGCCATGGCTGAGGACTATGCCATAGTCCTGACTTCGGACGGCCAACTGGTCCACCGTTGGGACAAGCCGTTGCTAATGCCCGGTTCGGAAAGGGTCGAAGTGCTCAGTCTGAATGACGTGCCCGATCTGTATATGCTGGTCCAGGGCCAACATAGGCTGGAACTGGTTCTCGACCCTGATGGGGTTGTGCCCGAACTCGACCGCAGGAACAATTCGTTCTCCCTGACACGGGATTTCCGATTTCAGCTACCCGACCTGAGGCCCAGCCCGCCGGCGAGCGCGGATTGGGGAGGACCGGTGGTGATCGGCGGTTTCGACCTGGTCTATGGCCGGGAGGTTGGCGCGGCGGAGCGCGGGTACTACCTAGCCTATGGGGTCGCCTATGAGGGCGCTGAGAGGGCTCAGGCCTGGCCGCAACAACATTCGATCAACGTGAACGAATACCAGATCAACCAATGGGAATTCTCTTACGACCTGGACCCGGTGCCCGGCCCTGAAGATGTGCAGGTCCACGCACTGCCCATCTGGAAAGTCGCGGTGGGAGGCCGTCCGCTGCTGTTGGGAGACCAGCGGTTTACGCTGACCATCGACGAATCGAACGCCGTCGTCGAATCCGACGAGCGAAACAACATACTCGCCGGTGTGGTGCGCCTGGAACCCTCCCGTGACAGTGTTTTCAAGGACACAGCCAATGCCGGTAGGGCGACGGTCCATCCCGTGTATGCGGTGCCCTCCGAGGTAAATGACGAGCAGTGGGACATCAATGGCGCCATCGAGAGCATAGTGGCTGACATGCAGGCCTGGCTGCGGGACCGCACCGGCGGGCGGGGAGTGGTCTGGGATGAAGCTGATGGGAGCCTGGACATCACGTTCGTCAGGCTAGAGAATACCGAGGCCGACCTGGCCGGCTATCTAACTGTTTGGGAGCCCCTCGCCGAGGAGTTGTACCGCCTGGGTCTGAACGACCCCAACAAGATCTACGCGGTCTGGCACCCGTCGGTCCGCGAGGGGAGCGACACGGTGATCTGCGGCGTGCAGACGGAGTATAAGTCGGTGTCGTTCGCGTTCTCGTTCTTCAAGCGGGTGGACCAGGGAAAGAATCTTTGCGCCAACCAGCCGATAACCATGATTCACGAGCTGTTCCACGCATTCGGGGCCGCCGCTCCCTGCGCGGCCAATTATGTTTCCGGCGACGGGTCGCTGCGGTCGGCCCACGCGGACGATGACCCCAACGATCTGATGTACTCGGGGGACCGATTCGGCGTGCCCATAGAATTAGACCGGGGGCACGACGACTACTTCGACCACGATATTCCGGGGTGCGCCGACACGGCTGATAGCCCGTATTTGGAGCCCGGTGGTTAGCCTATCGCCGGTCAGACCTGGTAGCTCCCGTGCACTGCCCGGCTGCCGCCGCTCCAGCCATGACAGACCGCCGTGCAGGGGCCCCAACCGCCGGCCACGATGAGCTGCAAGTCCTGAGGGTCTTTGATGGCCGGGATGAAGCAGTCGTCATCGTCGGGGTCCACATCTATCGGAAACGCGAGGGCGCGTTCCCTTCGCCAGTTGCCACCGTTCTTCAGGTCGCCAACCTTGCGGCCCGCGATCTCGCACAGGCGGTTGTGCACGTCGGCGCGGCTCATACCGGCGTTGGCGCAGAGGGCGGCGTGCTGGGGCCCCATGGCCACGACCATGTCCGAACGGGTGTGCATGTTCCACGACCCCATGGCAACCATAGTGTCGGCCACTCCGGTCAGAAGACGGTCCGGCTCGTCACTAACGTCGTCGAAGCAGAACCGGGGCGACTCGACCATCGCCATGGTGATGACGTTCTCGTCGGGACGGTAGCCCTTGGATACCGCGAGGCTATCCCACGGGTGGTCTTCCATGTTCTCGGTGAGGCAGTAGGTGTAGCGCGACGGCATGCCAAAGATGGTCATCGACGATACGCCGGGGATGCCCGCGCCCAGGTTCATCAGCACCAGCCGTATGGCGCGGCCGATGGCGGCGTTGGACCTGAATCCGGGCCCCATGCACCCGTTCCCGCCGTGGATGCCGATCTCCTCGGCATACGGGCCGTTCACGATCATCATTGGGGCGACCCCGTGCATCGTACCCTGGACTCCGTTGACGTTGAATTCGTCGCGGAGCATCATCTCGGTCGCTGCTATCACAACCGGCAGGTACTCTGGCTTGCAACCGGCCATCAGCGCGTGCACGGCCACCGACTCGACAGTCGCGATCTCCATCGCGGGCGGTATGGGGCCGATCACTTCATCGGGAGCGCGTTTGGTCCCGGTTAGCATGCGGGCGATGCGCTCTTCGGTCGGAGTGACCACCGGTAAGCCGTCCGACCAGTCCTTCTCCAAGAAGAACTCGAATTCATCAACCTGTTCGCTCACCGGCCGCCTCCTTTGTTCCGTTGTTCTGAGCCCTAATTTTTGAGATGGTCCGCAACTTCGTCTACGAACTGCAGGGTAAGTTCACGCATCTCGGCCGGCTGAAGATTGCTCACTGGGTGGGGCAGCAGCACGTAAGGGTGCCCCTCCATGCCCTTTCCGCGGAACTGGAAGTCCGCCGCCTTCCTGAATGCCGTGGTTATGATGGTCGTGGATGGGATCCCCCGTTTCTCGAACTCGACGGTGTCGTGCACACTGCACAACGTGCAAGACCCTCAACCACCCAGGCCGGCGATGGCCACATCCACCTCGGCCGCCATCTCCTCGATGATCTCCACCGCTGCCGGCTTCGAATAGTGTTCTTTGCGGCGAATGACCACCCTCTCCACTCCATACCGCTCGCACAGGGCCTCGCCGATGGTCTGGAGGATGATGTCCGCCTGCTCTTTGGTGTTATCCAACAGCCCAACCACTTTGCCCGTCAGGTCCGATGGACGGGGCGCCAATAAAATCGTTTCTTTCTTGCCGCCCGCACTGGGATCGACGAAACCAAGTCCGTTCGCCATGAAGTTCTCCTTACAAGCCCGTGATCTTTCAGCGTTCGCTACTTGCCCGCGGCCTTGACCACCTTGCGGTATTTGAAGAGGGCCGGCTCCACGTAGGCGCTGGGGGAGGACAAGGCGTCGTCGATGATCTCCAAAACGGCGGAGATCACCGGCTCCCGCAACAGGCCGGACCGCTTTTCAGGGGTGTCAGTCATCGGGACGTAATCGGGGTTGCCCTGGCTTTGTTGGTCCAATATCTCGGTGGCCTTGGTGACCGCGTCCTCGATCTCCGACTGGCTGACCACACCGTGCAGCTTCCAGTTGGCGATGATCGCGCCGTCGATGCGCTCGGTGGCCCGGTCTTTCATCTCTTCGATCTGGCTGAAGTTGGGCACGCCGCTGCAGCCGATGCCGCGGTGCACCCAGGGTTCCACGTAGGCGACCATGCTGTGGGCGTAGCTCAGCAACAGAGTCTCTTTGGCTTCCGGATCGGCCACTTTGCCGCTATCCAAGACCGGGAAAGTCAGGAGGTCGCGCCTGGAGATGTCGGGCGAGGGCGAGTCTTCCATGGTCCGCTGCACCTGGTCGACGTCGATCATGTGGTAATGCATGGAGTGGAGATGGCTGGGATTGGGCGCCGGGACCCAGGCGGTATTTCCGCCGCTCCTGGGGTGGTTGATCTTGTTCTCTAGCATCTCGACCATGGCCCGGTTCCTGACCTGCATGCCCTTGCCGATCTTCCCCTGGTTGTGGACGCCGGCCCGGAGGCTCACATCCACGTTGTGCAACTCGTAGCTGGTATTGAAAACAGACTTCGTTAGGTCGTCCCTCAGGTCGACCGGCCCAGCGTGGGTCTGGACCCTTATCTGGGAGCCGGTGCGGTCGAGGAAGCCGGTGTTGGTGAAGAATACCCGGCTGTGGGCGGCCCGGAGCGCTTCCGCCAGTTGCAGGGTCATGCCAAGTTCTTCGTTCATGATGCCGATGAGGATGGTGTTCTTGGCCAGTCCTAATTTCTCTTCCACAGCTTCGAAGAAGCGCACCTGCTCGCCAACTTCCTCGGCGGTCTGGAGTTTGGGCGTCACCTGGTAGACGTAGCCCTTGGTGCTGTTGGGGGCCCGGTTATCCGAGCCCTCGTCGTGGGAGGTGGCGATGAGCGTCGTCAGCAAAACGCCGAGGATCCGCTCGGATATCTCTTGGCCGTCCACCTTCACCATGTCCGTGTACATGTGTAGCGACACGTTGCGCACCGACATCAAACTGGAGCCTTTGGCGGTTTGGGCGGAGCCATCGGCGCCGGTGAAGCTGATGTCTGGATTCACAGTCTTTAGAGCGCCGCGGGAGCTCTGGGCTTGGATGTCTCCCCGAATCAGTCCCAAATAGTTCCGTAGCGCCAGGACCATGTCATCGGCGTCGACGATAGCCACCGCGTCCTCAAAATCTACGATGTTGGTGACGGCGGATTCCACGATCAGGTCCTTGAACTGGCCGTTGTCCGCATTGACCTTGCCGCCCTCGTATAGCTGGAACTGAATCTTGAGACCGTTGTCTTCCAGGAAGAACTCGGTCAGTTGGTCTCCGGCTTGGTTGAACCCGACGAACTTGGCGGGGTCTTGCAGTCCGGTTTCAGTACCGTCAGAGGTGCGGCCTTTGAGGATGTGCCCACCAGCAGTGTTTTGGCTGACAGAGTAGGAAACGAGGTCGTTGAACCCGAGTCCGTTCTCCCACTGAGCTACGTGGCTATCCAGATATTCGTTGGTCCGGTCGACCACCATCTGCAGGCGCTCGTCGCGGCTGGAATCGCGGTCGATCTCGGCGTTGATGTCGCTGAGGAAGTAGGCGTCATAGAGACTGCCCCACCGGGCATTGGCGCCCCCGACGGCCATGCTGGCGATGTTGACCGGCGTGACCAGTTCGGGGCCGTTCTGGGACATCTCGAAGTCAAGTTCGGGGGTGGTCATGTCAACTTGCACGGTTGACTCTGGTTCCAGATAACCCTGGTCCACGAGGAATTGCCCCAACTCAACCGCGTCGTTGGCTGCTGAATCCGCGGTGGGTTTCCAGCCTGCTTTCCGTTTCGCCAGGTAATATTGGTCGATCGACACCTGTCTAGCGGTGCGCTTGTCCAAAAGCTCGGCGTTCTTGGGGCCGAATTGCTGGACCAGGTCGCCAAGTATGGTGAAGACCTCATCGGCGGTCTTGCCGGTGCCGGGAACAACCTCGTCTCTGACGAAAGCGTACAGGGCGTCGTCGATGGCCACGGGTGTTTCAGATGCCAGGGTAATGGTCGTCATGCTTGGCTCCGATCTATCTGGTTCAGGGTTGCCGGTCTAGCCGTGGGTCCGCTCGAATTCCTTCATGAACGACACCAGGGCCTCCACGCCCTCTTTGGGGAAGGCGTTGTAGATCGAAGCCCGGATGCCGCCAACCGACCGGTGGCCCTTGAGCTCGACCAGCCCTTCGGCGGTGGCCTCACTCGCGAACTGGGTCTCCAGTTCGGGGCTGGGCAGGCGGAAGGTCACATTCATGCGCGAGCGGTGCCCGGCCTGAGCGTGGCCGGAGAAGAACTCGGACGAATCGAGCTCGTCGTAGAGCAGCCTGGCCTTGTCGTCGTTCTGATGTTCCATGTGTTCCAGGCCGCCCTGTTGCGCCAGCCATTTGACCACCAAACCCAAGATGTAGATCGAGAACACCGGCGGCGTGTTGTGGGCCGAATTTCCCTTGGCGTGGACGCTGTAGTTGAGCATGGCGGGGAGGCTGTCGGGGCTGCGTTCAAGCAGGTCGTCCCGGACCAGCACCAACGTAACGCCGGCCGCGCCCAGGTTCTTCTGAGCGCCGGCGTAGATCAGGCCGTATTTCGAGACGTCGATTGGCTTGCTGAAGATGTTGGAGGAAAGGTCTCCCACCAACGGCACATCCCCCACGTCCGGTTCCGTGGCCCATTCGGTGCCGTAGATGGTGTTGTTCCCGGTGAAATGCACGTAGTCGGCCTTGGGGTCTAGGTCCAGTTCGTCCTGGCTGAGGATGCGGTCGTGGTTGCTTTCCTCTGTAGAACCGGCCACCCGAATATCGCCGACCTTCTGCGCGTCTTTCAGCGCCAGATTAGCGAAATTCCCGGTGACTATATGGTCGGCCTTGCCGCCGGGGGTCAGCAGGTTCATGGGCACCATGGAGAATTGCAGGGAAGCGCCGCCCTGCAGAAACAGGATGCGGTAGTTGTCCGGTATTCCGGCCAGCTTGCGGATGTCCTGTTCGGCGGTATCGATCATCTCCACAACTGGTTTTGAGCGGTGGCTCATCTCCAGCAGGGACATACCGGCGCCGGGCAGCGACACCAGGTCCTTCTGGGCTTCTTCAAGCACCGCGGCAGGCAGCGTGGCCGGTCCCGCGGCAAAGTTATAGATAGTCATCAATGGTCTCTTTGGAATTTTAGATTTAGGTCCCGCGATTCAGTCTCGCAACGCGGCAACAAGTTATGCTAGCCGACGATGAATACTTTGGCAAACAGGGAATCCTGCCGAGGGCTGCCCTATTTAACCCGCCGCGCCCAATTCCGTTCGTCCTGAGCTCCGTCGAAGGATGCGCACAAGCCAGGCCTGTGGTGGAAACCGCCGACTATTCGTAATACCAGAGTGGCCTTGGGCGATGAACTTTTGCTGAGGCAATCTACATGAATTCCCTAAGTTCACAAACGAAGTGCAACACCAAGTTAAGGTGTTGTCATGGGAAACCGATATACGCAGATCGTCATTGAAGAGCGGTGTGACATTGCCCGCCTACAGGCCGCGGGGACCTCGATCAGGCAGATCGCGGCAAGTCTGGATCGCGCGCCATCT
>Ga0066376_10000934_pt1 | contig 28180 bp, 27 predicted proteins | sample Knorr_S15_td_Bot_FD_77009 | JGI IMG/M metagenome (GOLD analysis project Ga0066376, IMG submission 77009) | Marine microbial communities from Southern Atlantic Ocean transect - Knorr_S15_td_Bottom_ad_5009_LV_A | ecosystem: Environmental > Aquatic > Marine > Oceanic | place: Southern Atlantic... | reverse complement strand
TGGTCTCGTAAGAGATTACCGGTGTCCCCTGTTCATAGGCGAGCCGGCCGGCGGCCTGCTCTGGCGACCAACCTTGGGCAAGCCTAGACAGCACGCGGTCGAGGCGTGATCCAACCCAGCGGTGGGAACGAGCCCGTTGCTGAGCATAGCTCGGGTTATACCCCTAGGACGGTGAGCTGTTCCGCTTTAGCTCCCGAGCAATGGTAGATGGCGCGCGATCCAGACTTGCCGCGATCTGCCTGATCGATGTCCCCGCGGCCTGTAGGCGGGCAATGTCACACCGCTCTTCAATGATGATCTGGGTATATCGGTTTCCCATGACAACACCTTGACTTGGTGTTGCACTTCGTTTGTGAACTTAGGGAATCCACTGCGCCTTCATAACCTTGGGCAAGCAAGACGCAAAGCGTACCCTGGTTAATGCCTCTTAAATGGGGCATCAACCAGGGTGCGCTTTTTGGTTACTGAGCGTTCGGCGCCGGTAGAAAGCTAGCGGAGTATGCCCGCGGCAGCTTCTTCTTCCTCGGCGTAGCGGCGGCCGTTCATGTGGCTGGCCGTCTGCTCGGCCAGGACCTCGATGCCCTTTCGGACGGACCCAGCCAGTTTGCCCAATTCAACTTCCATGGCCCGCAAACTGCGCAGAGCATAGGCGTCGGCGTCGGTCTTCCGTGACAGGGCCTCGGCCTCCGATTGTTGGAGCATCCGGGTGATCCGTTCTTCCGCGTCCTTGATGGTCTCGGCGGCCCGTGTCTCCGCCTGAGTGACCAATTCGCTGGAGTTCAACCGGTCCCGAAGCTCGTCCTCGGCCATCGACTTGGTCCGCCGGGCGTCGTTGGTGGCCGTATTCAGGATCTGGTCCTTCTGGGACAAAACGTCCTCAGCCGACCGGATCTCTTCAGGAATGGTGAGACGCAACTGGTCCACCAACTCCAAGACTTTCTTCCTGTCCACCAGGATGTTTCCGCTGACTGGTACAGACTTGCTCGTTTCGACCAGAGTTTCCAAACGGTCGATGATGTTTATGATATCGATGATCGCACCCCTACCCGGCCACTACCCTTCTTCGACCGGTAACTCAAATTTAGAATAAACCGCCTGTGCTACGTTGGGCGGGACCATCTCTGTGATGTCCCCACCAAGCTTGGCTACCTCCTTGAGCAAACTGGCACTAACGAACATGTAATCCTGGGAGGTCATGAAGCAGACCACGTCTACCTGGGGCTCCAGCCTCCGATTCATGAATGCCATGTCGAATTCGTATTCAAAGTCAGAACCACTTCTCAGCCCCCTGACTATCACTTCTGCTCCGATGTCCATCGCGTACCTGACCACCAGACCCGAGAACCTGGTCACCTCCACGTTGGGAAGGTGACGGCACGCATCCTGCATCAGCTGCTCCCGCTCATCGGTGTTGAAGAGCAGGTTTTTTGAAGGCGTATCGTAGACCGCCACAACCAGCTTTTCGAATAGGCTCGCGGCCCTGGACAATATGTCCACATGGCCCACGGTCACCGGATCAAAACTACCCGGATATAGCGCGGTTACCATGATTGGTCTCCGTCTACGCCCGTCTCTGGGCCCTCAAGCGTTTCTGGCGGCCCGGGTTTGTCGGTCCTATCTGAAATTTGCTCGTAAACAAAAAAGTCGACCACGTTGTCTCCGTATTGGCGATGTGAAGTTAACTGCAGGGGTCCGTATGTTTCCTTTAGATCCTCGCGCTTGGAATGCCCCGCGATCACCACACCACCATCAACAACCAGTCCTGCCTGAGAAGCGATCTTCTCCAGCAGACTGTCCAAGCCACCCATCTTATAGGGAGGGTCCAGTAATACCAGGTCGTAGGCTCCGGGCAGAGTTTGGAGCGCCTGCAGCACGTCCAACCGGTGGACGTGACCCTGCGAGGCAAGGCCGGTGGTCTCGAGGTTACCGGTAATGACGGCGCTCTGCCGCCGGTCCCACTCCACGAAATCCGCCCAGCCCGCTCCATGGCTCAAGGCCTCAATGCCCAGGCTGCCGGACCCTGCGAAGAGGTCCAACACCCTTCCACCCTGGTACTGCTCAGGGTCTAAAATGTTAAAGATGGCCGCCCGTACCCGCTCTGTGGTGGCGCGGGTGCCGGGACTGACGGCCCCTTTGAGCCGACGGCCTTTCTCATTTCCACCTGCTACACGCATGGGTCTAAACCTGCTGCACGCATGTGCCTGTTAAGCTCGAATTATACATAATGTTAACGGCCATTCCTAGTAAATCGCTCCTCTATTTTGACGAATTTTATATTTAATTTAGATTAAGATAAAGATCTAAAGAGTGATTCAGGCCCGAAAAACCGGCTCATAATCGTAACGCTGGACAGCGCTGCAACGCTGCTTTGAATTTGACGCTAATTGGTGCCTGTGCTAACATCCAGCCCACTCGGATAACCTTGTTTTACGCTCAAAAACAGCCACTTAACACCCCTGCCAACACCGTCTTGAGAACCAACCAGGAATGAACTTTCGCCAACGTTTGGCCAGCGCCGCGCCCAGCGAAGAGACCGTTGTCACCATCGGGGTCTTCGATGGCGTGCACCGGGGGCACGGGCACCTGCTGCGTCAGGTGGTCGAACTGGCCGGAGACCGATACATACCGACGGTCGTTACCTTCTCCAACCGGCCCATCACTGTCCTCAGACCTGGCACCGAGCCCAGCTACCTTACCACGCTGGACCAACGCGTCGACCTCATAAAACAGCAGGGCATCGAGTTGGTGATCTGCCTCGAATTCACCCTCGAAATGGCCCAGGTGCCCGCCGCCGAATTCGCCAAGATGTTGACCGATTCTTTGAAGATGAAAGGACTTGTGCTCGGTCCCGACTCGGCCCTGGGCAAGGACCGCCAGGGCGACCTGGCTTTCATGCGGAAACAGGGTGAGGAGTTGGGCTTTTGGGCCAGCTCGGTTGAGCCTTTGGAGATCACTGGCCAGCCGGTGAAGAGCCGCCGCATCCGCGACGCCGTGGCCAACGGAAACCTAGCCGTGTGCCCCGAACTGCTGGGCCGGAACCACCTTCTCTCCGGAGTGGTGGTGGTCGGCGACCAGCGGGGACGGACCCTGGGCTTCCCCACAGCAAACCTGGACGTTGATCCCCAATTGCTGCTGCCCGGCGACGGCATCTACGCCACCTGGGCCATCATTGATGGAGAGCGCCATCAGGCCGCCACCAGCATCGGGACCCGTCCGACTTTCGACCTTACCCAGAGGCTGGTGGAAGTGTTCGTAATGGACTTCAGTGGGGACCTCTACGGGAAGACCGTGGGAGTGGAATTCATCACCAAGGTCCGAGACCAGGAGAAATTCGATGGCCTGGACGCTTTGATCAAGCAGATCAATCAGGACGTGGACGACTGCCGCCAAGTATTGGACCGGAGCGCCTAGGATGACCACCGTCCCCGCCATAAGCCCAGAAGACTTGGAGTCGGTGATCACCCGCGGAGTCAGCGAGATCATCTCCCGCGACGAATTCATCCGATTGCTCCAGAGCGGCAAGAAACTCCGCCTGAAGATGGGCTTCGACCCCAGCCGGCCCGACATCCATCTAGGCCACGTGGTCGGCCTACGGAAGCTACGAAAGCTTCAGGACCTGGGCCACCAGGTGATCTTGATCGTCGGCGACTGGACCGCCCAGATCGGCGACCCCAGCGGCCAGTCGGCAACCCGGACCATGCTCTCCCACGAGCAAGCATTGGAGAACGCCGAGTCCTACCTCCGGCAATTCTTCAAGGTGGTGGACAAGGACCGCGCCGAGGTGATCTACCAAAGCGAGTGGTTCGGCAAGTTTGACCTGGCTAAGATCATTGAACTGACCGGCCGGTTCACCGTGGCCCAGTTCCTGCAACGGGCCGACTTCGCCGCCCGGTTCGCCGACCAGAAACCCATCGCCATCACCGAACTGCTCTATCCGCTGTTGCAGGCGTATGACTCGGTTGCCATCGAGGCCGACGTGGAGTTCGGCGGCACTGACCAGATGTTCAATCTGCTGGTCGGCCGGGAGCTGCAAGGCATGATGGGCCAGACCCCCCAGCAATGCTTCATGATGCCTATCTTGGTGGGCACGGACGGTGTCCAGAAGATGAGCAAGAGCCTAGACAACTACGTGGCGGTGGATGAACCCCCAGTTGATATGTACGGCAAGCTCATGTCGGTGTCGGACGACCAGATCATGGCCTACTTCGAGTACCTGACCGACGTTCCGATGGCGGAGCTGGCGGGCATATCCAAGGACCTGGAAAGCAACGCCCTGAACCCAATGGAGCCAAAGAAACGCCTCGCCTGGGATGTGACTAGGCAGTTCCACGACAGCGACGCGGCCGACGCGGCCCAGGCACATTTCGAGCGAGTGGTGCAGGGCCGGGACCTGCCCACCGATATCCCCGAGATTTCGATGGCAGAACTACGCAGCCAGGGAGTGGGTGGGGATAACGAGGTTAGAGTGGACGACCTGATGCTGGCTGCCGGCTTGGCGCCCAGCAAGGCCCAGGCCAAACGGCTGCTGTCCCAGGGAGCGGTGGAGCGTATCTCTCAGGGCGGGGACCCCCAGCCGGTGACCGGCGGCGAGGCTGGCTACATGCTGCAACCCGGCGACCTGCTCAAGGTCGGCAAGCGCCGTTTTGTCCGCCTAACGGATTCTTAATTTCAGATTTCAATTAGCAGGATTTAAACTCCGCTCATGGTGAGCCTGTCGAATCACTGCTTTGGATGTACACAGTTTCCCTCGAACAAAAACTTGGCTTATACACGCCCTTCGACGGAGCTCAGGACGAACGGTTTAGCGTAACGGAGCCATACTAGGAATGGTCTTTAAAAGTGGCAACATCACCCGAACTGGACCACGTCATCGGCATCATGAAGGCCATCCGGGCCAAGCCTCCCGCTGACATCCATGAGGCGCGGGTCGTTCTAGACCAAGCCTTTGGCGAGATGAAACCCTCGTCTGACGTTACGATCTTCGAAATAGATGCCGGCGGCGTTCCCTGCCAGTGGATCACCGCCCCGGACGTCCCGCAGGACCGGCTGATCATCTACTACCACGGCGGGGCTTACGCTGCCTGCTCCCCGACCACCCACCAAGACCTCATCTCCCGGCTGTCTCGCGCTTCCGGCGCAGCGGCGTTGGGTGTCGACTACCGGCTGGCCCCGGAGCACCCTTTCCCGGCCGCTGTAGACGACTCCATCGCCGCCTACAACTGGGCGTTGGGTCACGGTTTTGAGCCGTCAAACATCGTTCTCGCCGGAGACTCGGCTGGGGGCGGGCTGGTGCTGTCGGTTTTGCTGGCGGCCAGGGACGCTGGAGTCCCCTTGCCGGCCGCCGGAGTGTGTTACTCGCCCTGGGTGGACCTGGAGTGCACCGGAGAGTCCATGGCCGCCAATGACCATCTGGACGACTTCATCAAGTACGGTGGTCTGTCGGCCAGAGCCCAGTCCTACCTGGGCGGCTCCGACCCGAAGCACCCCTGGGCATCGGCGCTGTATGCCGACCTCACGGGCCTCCCTTCGTTAATGGTCCACGTGGGCTCAGCGGAAACCCTGCTGGACGACTCCACCCGCCTGGTTGAAGTTGCCAGGAAAGCGGGCGTGGACGTCACCCTCAAGATATGGGAGGACATGGTCCACGTGTGGCAGGCCTTCGCCTCCATCCTCCCCGAGGGCCAGCAGTCCATCGAAGAGTGCGGTGCGTTCATCCGGGAAAAGCTGGGCTAGCGCCCTTATCCTAGATACGTTCATCAAACCGTTTGGCCCTAAAACCGTTCGTCCTGAGCTCCGTCGAAGGGCGCGCATCAGTCAAGGACTTGTTCCAGGGAAACTAGCTCCTCCCCCAGAAGTGGTTCGACGCCCTTCCAGGGAAGGAACCACGAACGGTTGATGTTAAAGAAGCTCGGCGAGAAGTACCAACAGGCCAACAATCCGTTCGTCCTGAGCTCCGTCGAAGGGCGCGCATCAGTCAAGGACTTGTTCCAGGGAAACTAGCTCCTCCCCCAGAAGTGGTTCGACGTCATTCCAGGGAAGGAACCACGAACGGTTGATGGCATACAACTTTGACCGAAATTACCGTGCCCCAGAAAACCCGGCTGCGCCGGCCGGTTCGTTGACACCCAATCGGCCTCTGCGTAGACTGGATTTCAGTTGATTCGGCATCAGACGGCGAACCGGAGGTAACCCTTGGACTCCCCTCAGGATATGAAAAAATTGCGGGAAGAGAGCGCCCGTTGGCGTGAAAAGCAAGACCCATCCGCCCAACGCAAACCATCGTTCAAGACACCCTCGCAGGTGAACGTGGACCAGGTCTACACCCCCGAGAACATATCAGGTGGGAGCTACCTGGCCGACCAGGGGCTGCCGGGTGAATATCCGTACCTGCGGGGCGTGCATGCCTCCGGATACCGCGGCCGTCTCTGGACCATGCGCATGTTCGCCGGGTTCGGCCTGCCTGAGGAGACCAACGCCCGCTTCAAGTTCCTCTTGGAGCAGGGCCAGACCGGCCTGAGCGTTGCCTTTGACATGCCCACCCTCTACGGCTACGACACCGACGACCCTCGGGGGGCCGGCGAGTTCGGCACCTGCGGCGTGGCCGTTTCATCCCTGGCCGACATGGAGACCCTCTTCGAGGGGATCAAGCTCGACCAGATAACCACGTCCATGACCATCAACAGCCCGGCGGCCATCATCTGGGCCATGTACATCGCCCTGGCTGAGAAACAGGGCGCGGCTCTCGACCAACTGGGCGGCACCATCCAGAACGACATCCTCAAGGAATTCATCGCCCAGAACGAGTACATCTTCCCGCCCGGGCCGTCGATGAGGCTGGTCACAGACACCGTGGAGTACGCCACCCGCAGCATCCCGCGCTGGAACCCCATCAGCATCAGCGGCTACCATATTCGAGAGGCCGGTTCCAACGCCATCCAGGAACTGGCTTTCACGCTGGCCGACGGCTTCGAGTACGTCCGCCACGCCCTGGACCGGGGCCTCAAGATAGACGAGTTCGCGCCCAGGCTCAGTTTCTTCTTCAATTCGCACAACAATTTCTTCGAAGAAGTCGGCAAGTTCCGGGCCGCCCGCCGCATCTGGGCCAGGGAGATGCAGGACACCTTTGGCGCCAAGGACCCCAGGTCCCACCAACTGCGGTTCCACGCCCAGACATCCGGGCAGACCCTCACGGCCCAGCAGCCGGAGAACAACGTTGTCCGGGTGTCGTTCCAGGCCATGGCCGCGGTCCTTGGCGGATGCCAATCATTGCACACCAATGGCAAGGACGAAGCCTGGGCCCTGCCCTCGGAAGAGGCCGCCCTCCAAGCCCTGCGCACTCAGCAGATAATCGCCCACGAGACCGGCATCACCGATACCGTGGACCCTTTGGGCGGCAGCTACTTCGTTGAGACCATGACCAACGGACTGGAAGAGGCCAGCTACGAGTACTTCCGGCGTATCGACGACATGGGCGGCGTGATCCCGGCCCTGGAGACGGGGTTCCTGCAACGGGAGATCGCCGACGCCTCCTACATCTATCAGTTGGAAGACGACCGGAAAGAGCGCATCACCGTGGGCGTCAATGAGTACCGGACCGGGGACGGCACGGAGATTCCCCTGCTCCGGGTTGACCGGGAAGGCGAAAAGAAGCAGATAGACGGACTGAACGAGGTCCGCCGCACCCGCGACAACCGGGAGGTTGCCCAGCGGCTGAAGGCCCTGGAGCAGGCTGCCCGGGGCTCGGAGAACACCATGCCTTATCTAGTGGAAGCCTCCAAGGCCTACGCTACCTTGGGCGAGATGATGGATGTCTTCAGGGACGTGTTCGGAGAGTACAATCCGTCCTGGGGCTACTAACCAAAGGGCAAAAGATGCCTGAACAAGAGAAGAAAATCACCGTGCGCTCCAAAGGACCGTACTTGCTCCGAGGGGAATCCCGCTGGTGCGTAAGTCGCAGGTCATGTCCGAGCACGGTGAGCCGCTTTCTTGAAAAGAAGACGGACCAATCAGCGCCGGAGAAACGTATCGGCTATGCCGGTGCGGACAGTCCAGATCCAAACCGTTCTGCGACAACAGCCACACGATTGTCCAGTTCGACGGTCCGCAGGCGGCCGGCACAGGACCGATCTCCGATCACAGCAAGATGTTCAGGTCCCCCAAGATATTCATCCAAGAAGACCATGTGGGTTACCGGCGGCGTCCCGGTAGAACGGTTCGACGTACAGCCTCTTGAAACGAGAAACAGAGTAACCCTGTGCGGGTGTGGGTCTTCAGCGATCAAACCCCTCTGCGACGGCACCTACAAAGAGATCGGTTTCTCGGACGCCTGAAGCAGGTCGAAGTCGCTAGGCGGCCTCTGACAACTGCTTGGCGTACCGGGCCAAAGCTGATTTCACGCGGGCCAAAACTGGGACGGTGGATCCTTGAATCTCCAGTATCCCGCAGTAGGCCGACATCTCGTTTAGGCGCTCGATGAACAGCGTCCAAGCAGACACCTGATGCGGCGCGGCGGTGCCGTCACGGGTGAACCGGAAACTTGCTCCAGCGGTCATCCCTGCGTTCGACTTGCCGGCGGGCAGCAGCGTCAAAGCTTCTCCCAAAGGCCCTATCACATCGGTCATCATGTCGATGGAAACACTGGCCAGCGTCGCCAGTTGCTCTTCAGACTCCTGGGTGTGCATCAATAGCCGGCTCAAGACCTGCATCAAGAGCTCATAGCAGCCATCAAAAAGACTGCCGATATGGACGCTGATGCGGTCATCCAGGAGATTGACGCTGGACAGGTCTTCCACATCTTGAGGCAGGATCGCGTACGGGTTCTCGACCACGGGACGTCCCGGAGTGAAATCTGGGTCGTCCGCCAGCAGTTGGTCGTATTCATTCCCCATCGCCAGGAAGCGTCCGTAGTGGGAGTTCTCGTTGTCGCCGCTGGCGCCCTCCCCCTGCTCGACTATCCCTTGGATGGCGGCCACGGCCGATGCGAGGTCGGTCACTGGGTTTAGGCTCGAAAGCCCGAAGTAACTCTTGGCGATCTGTGCGCCGGTCGGACCCACGAACAAACCCTCTTCTCCATATTTCTGCGCCAAGTATTTGAACCCGTCTTCGATGCCTCGGTAGAGGTGGCCCATCGTGGTGTACTGGCGTTCGCTGGAGAAGATATCGTTGAAGAAGACCAGGGAACTCGGTGTATCGTTCGTGCCGGTCATGTCCACAGCCTCCTCATGCTCGGCCTCAGGTCGCTCCAGAAATATGAAACTCTCCAGCGACTCCTTGTTGAACGGGAGCAACCCTAATTTGAACGTCGGCGGATAGGCCCTGGGGCTGGAGGGTAGATTCGGACGGCGGGTGTGCGGTTTGCCGCCCACCGAGGTCAGCAGGTTGCAGGCCAACGCCATGTGGGTCATCTCATCGGTGGCGACGCTCAGGATCGTCCGGCGCCACCGGTTCATGGCGGCCAGTTGGTCCTCAGTTACACCCTCGGAGACATCTTTCTTGATGCTGAATGCCGAGAACAGGTAGCAGCACATGATGCCGTGCTCTAGCTCAGCGGCTTCGGTGAGAAGGTAGATGAGCTGTGCCCGGTTCTCGATCCTAACAGGGGCATCCATATATCGGTCAGACTCCAGATGCCGCGGTTCCAGGCTGGTTATTGGAATCAACGGCGATAAAATAACGGCTTGTGGTTGACTAAGGGCTGGTGCTGAAGCGTGCGCGGAACGCCCCGCCATCCGAGCACACCATGCTGGCCCACTCAGCGGCCGTCAAGGTTAGGCTCGCCTGGTACCGGTTCGTCGTTTCGATCAGCAGATCGGGGGTGCTGGTGTCAAGCAGAGCGTTCGTGATCGGCCAGGACAATCCCTGCCCGCCGCTCCCCTCTCGCAATTTGGTTTGAGCCTCCGCAAGGAGTCGTCCAGATTCGTGAGCGTCGCCGCGGAAATGCGCGAGCATACCGAGTCCCATTGATACCACGCCTAGTCCGTGAACGTCCCCAATGTCGCCTATAGTGCGGAGGCTTTGTTCGTACTGCTCCTTGGCCTGGTCAAAGTCGCCGGCTACCAGTAGCATGTTCGCCAGGGGAAGCAGCGTCCAGGCGATGAAGGTAAGGTCGCCGATCCGGCTGTATATCTCCAAAGACTGGGAGTAATGCTCTACCGCCTGTGCCATGTCTCCTTTCAGCCAGGCGCTGGAACCTAGGAACCAACCACAAAAGGCGTCTCCCCATTCGTACCCATTTGACCGGTGGATGAGCTGGATCTCTGCAAGTACCTTCTTAGATGCTTCCAGGTCCCTTAACCACCACAGCATCACGCCGTCGAAGTTGTCAGCCGTCAGTTCCCCTTGTTGGTTCCCTAACTCGACGAATTGCGCTCGGGCCTCGTGGACCTGAGCTCGACACCCCTCCAGATCGTCCTGCCGCACCATGGTGCTGATGAAGCCGCCGTGAAGGAGCGCATACGCCTTGGCCGTCGAAATGCCTCCTTCAACAGCCAGCACCCGGTCGAACCAATCCGTGCCCTCGTTCACGTGCCGGTGGACTATCCAGAACCAGTACAAGGCTGCCGCAGTACGTTGTCCTAGCTCTGCATCGCCAATCGCCACACTCCAAGCCAATGCGGCCCTGATATTGTCGTGCTCCGTTTCCAGCCGCGCTAGCCATTCCTGCTGGCCTGGGCCGTGAAGCTCTGGCGACGCCGTTTCGGCGAGGTCTCGGTAGAAACGCGCGTGGCGGCCACTCATTTCGGACCCTTCGTCTGGAGTGATTTTGGCGTCCGCGTATTGACGCAACGGTTTCAGCAGGTAGTACCTGGATTCATCTCCTGTAGCCATCGTTCGCACCAGGGATTTATCCACCAACTCACCTAGAGAATCCAGCGCGTCAAACTCATTGTCGACTCCCATGACCGCCGCGCACGCGCCGAGGGTGAAACCGCCACGGAACACCGAAAGCTGGCGGAAGATCAACTGCTGGTCAGATTCCAGCATGTCGTAGCTCCAGTCGATGGACAGTTCGAGGGTTTGGTGGTGCGCCAACACATCGGCAGGCCCACCGGTAAGAAACTTGAAACATTCGTTTAGCCGGGTGGCGATCTGGGCCGGTTGGAGCAGTTTTACCCGGGAGGCCGCCAGTTCGATCGCCAAAGGGATACCGTCGAGTCTTCGCACGATCTGGCCGATGGACTCCGCGTTGTCGGCCGACAGTTCGAATGACGGGTTCACGCCTTGCGCCCGCTCTAAGAAGAGTTGCACCGACGGGCATTCGGCCATGTTCACTTGGCTGATCTCGCCAACCGGGACGGCCAACGGCGGGACCTGGAACGCCCGTTCGCCGGCGAGGTTAAGCGCCTCTCGGCTGGTGGCGATCACCTTGACGCCCGGGGCCGACAGCAACGACTGGACCAATGTTGCCGCCCCGGCGACCAGGTGTTCACAATTGTCGACGATGATCAGCGTGGATCTCCCTCCCAAATACCCGTCGAGTGCGTCCTGGCCAACATTGAAGACCTCTGCTGTACAGGAACGGATCATATTGGCATCCGACAGGCCCGCCAGTTCGATGAACCAGACCCCGTCCGGATAGTCGTCTACCAACGACACCCCAATCTCCTGAGACAGCCGGGTCTTGCCGGAGCCTCCGGCGCCAAGCAGCGTGACCAGGCGGGCCGTGGCAAGCAGGCCGGTGACTTCTTCGATCTCTCCCTCTTGGCCGATGAAGCTGGTCATCTGCACGGGAAGATTGTTTGGATGAGTATCCAGGGAGTTTAGCGCGGGGAAATCCGACGGCAGGTCAGGGTGGACCAACTGGAAGACCTGCTCCGAACGCTGTTAGTCCTTGAGCCGATGCGAACCCATGTCCAGCAAACCGCTCCCGGACGGCAGGCCGTCCTTGACCAACTGCGCCGTGGCTTCGGAAACCAATATCTGGCCGCCGTGGGCGATGGACCTGAGCCGGGCGCAGCGGTTGACCGTGGCCCCGTAGTAGTCGTGTTCGCGCAGTTCGGACTCGCCGGTATGCATGGCCATGCGCACGCTGATGGCGATACCCTCGGGCCATACCTCTTGTTGGAGTGTTTGCTGGGCTGAGAACGCGGCGTTCACGGCATCAGAGGCCCTGGGGAACACCGCGAAGATACTGTCCCCTTCACCCCTGGGTCTGACGACCATTCCCTCGTTGGAATCGACGGCGGACGTCAGGATGGAGTCGTGGCGGGACATAACGTTTCGCATTTCCTGGGGGAACTGCTGCCACAATGGCGTGCTCCCCTGAACGTCCGTGAACAGGTAGGTGATGAGTCCGGTTGGCAGTTCAGACTCGGCCTGAACGGTTTCGCCGCCTAGTTGATGGCCACAACTCAAGCAGAACCGGGCCTCCGGGGAAGCCTCGGCGCCGCACTCAGGGCACGCGTTGGCCAAAGACGTCCCGCATGACGAGCAGAACTTCGCTCCCGCCGGGTTGACGGTCTGGCAACTGTTACAGGCCTGTCCAGCCTCTTGTGCGGCCACCGCCGGACCTGCTGCAAGGCTCGCCAGACCCTGGCAGATGCCGGTGAAGAAAGTATCCGGGTCCTTGATCTGGACGAATTCGCCGCCGCGAGCTTCGATCAGTCGCGCCGCATCTTCCTTGGGAGCGTTTCGGCTGGCCCAGAACATGGAATAACGCTTTGATGTACTTCTGTCGAACGCACCGCGTAGGGCGGCGTCCCACTCCGCGGACCATCCGCTGACTATGAACCCGTATTCGTCCATAACCTTGTCGAGGAGCGAGTCCACGGCGGGGTCGTAAGCTTCCAGTTCTTCAGGGGTGGTTTTTATCCGGGTGTCCATGTAATCGCCGCTGAGTTTGACCACCGTGCATCTGGTCTGGCCGAACGGCACTGCGCCAACGATAGAGTCCGGGGTGCTCAAGACCTGCGGGACGATGCCCACGTCATTTATAGCCGTTTCTCCAGCAGCCGGTCGAAGTTGGTGGTCAGGAAGAGGTGTACGTGGCCCGAGAGGGCCATTTGGGCCATCGTCCGGTGTGCTGCGGTGGGAACCTTGAGCCCGTTCTGGCGTTCGTCGTCGGTAGGTTCAAAATAGCTGCGTATGAGCAGGTTTCTTTCGGTGGGAGAGTTGGCAACGGCGGTTAATAACCCGGAGTAATCGGGCTCTTTGCCATAGTGCTGTTTGTACCAGGAGACCGGGTCGCCTCCGACATCTTCGCCTTCGAGCCGGGCCACCTTGGTGACAAGGTCGGATACGATCTGCCAACCGGTCGGAATACCGGCGGCGGCAGACACGCCAGAACCTAAAAGCACGGCATACGCGCCCTTGTTGGCGTCCAGCGCAAGAGAGATTCTGACGGTCGAATCAATCATCAAGGCATATTAGCCTAACCGGCTTGATTCTGGATAGTAGAGTCCGGCGCGGGACAATCAAAAAGGCCCCGTCCTTCACCTCAAGGACGGGGCCTTTCTAGTCGCGATCGTGAAGCGGAACCTAGACCGACTCTTCCTCTTTGGCCCGTTTGGCGTCTTCGATCACCTTGGGTTCCAGGTTCGCTGGGACCTGGTCGTAGTGGTCGAATTCGAGGGAGTAGGTGCCCCGGCCCTGGCTGACTGAGCGCAGGTCTTGGGCGTAGCGCTGGACCTCGGCCAACGGCACCTCGGCCTCGATGAGGGTTACACCGTTGTCGGGGTTCATGCCCAGGATACGTCCGCGTTTGACGTTGAGGTCGCTGATGACCTCACCGGTGTAGGCGTCGGGCACGGTCACCGATAGCTTGACCACCGGCTCCAGCAGCACCGGGCCGGCGTCGGCTAGTCCCTGCTTCAGGGCCTGGATGCTGGCGATCTCGAAGGACATGCCGGACGAGTCAACGTCGTGATAGCTGCCGTCGTACAAGACCGCCTTGAGATCGACCAAGGGGAACCCGGCCAACGAGCCTTCGTCCAAAGCCTTGGTTACGCCCTTCTCAACCGACGGGATGTACTCCTTGGGAATACGGCCGCCAGTCACCTCTGTGGCGAACTCGAAGCCTTGGTCCCGGTCCTGGGGTTCAAGCCTCAGCAGTACGTGTCCAAACTGGCCGTGACCACCGGACTGCTTCTTGTGACGGTATTCGCTGTTGGCGGTCCTGGTGATGGTCTCCCGGTAGGGCACCCTGGGCATCTTCACCCGGAGGTCGGCGCCGAACTTGCGTTTGATCCGCTCCAGGGCAACCTCGATCTGGGCGTCGCCCAAGCCGGTGATCAGGGACTCGCTGGTGCCGGCGTCGCGGCTGAATTGCAGGGTTGGGTCCTCTTCCACGATCCTGCTCAGGGCCATGGACATCTTGTCCAAGTCGTCCTTGGACGCGGGGGTGACAGCCATGCGGAAGTAACCGACGGGCTGCTTGATCTTGGGGAATGTTACTGAGTTGTCCCGGCTGCAGATGGTGTCGCCGGTCAGGGTTGAACTCAGCTTCCCGATGGCGCCGATGTCCCCGGCCGTGATCTCAGTTACGTTTTCCTGACTTTTTCCCTTGGGCAGATACAGTTGTCCGATGCGCTCGGGCTGCTCCCGGTTGCTGTTCCAGACCTCTGAGTTGCTCTTGATGGTCCCCTGGTAAACCCGGAAAACCGAGAGCTTACCCACGAACGGGTCGGCGGTCGTCTTGAAAACAAAGGCTGCCAGAGGTCCGGCGGGGTCGGTCGTGTATTCAGCGGCGTCGCTGCCCTTGAAAACCTCTGTGGGCTTGCCATCTACGGGAGACGGCAGGAAGGAACGGGTGGTCTCTAAGAATTCGGTTACGCCGATGCCCTCGGGAGTCGAGGATGTGGCCAAGATGGGCACCAACTCGCCGGCCAGGACCGCGGTCCTCACCCCGGCGATGACTTCCTCGGCGGAGAGTTCTTCACCGCTCAGGTAACGGTCGGCAAGCTCGTCGTCGCTCTCGGCAGCGGCTTCAATCAGACGATCACGCGCCGCCGCCACTTCCTCGGCTACCTCCGCGGGGATGTCCGCCGGAGGGTTAACGATGCTGACTACGCCCTTAAAATCTTGGGCGTCGCCCAGGGGGACCTGGAAAGGGATGCACTGGCGGCCGAAGGACGCTTGGATATCTGCCACGTTCCGCGAGAAGCTGGCGTTATCCCGGTCCATCTTGTTGACTACGAACATCCGGGGGATACCGGCGGCTTCGCACATGCTCCAACCGCGTTCGGTGCCTACGTCCACTCCGGTGGGGGCGGCTACTACGATGACTGCCCCCTCAACAACCCGGAGGGCGCTTACAACTTCGCCCAGGAAGTCGTCGTAGCCAGGCGTGTCCAGAAAGTTGATCTTGGAGCCATCTTCGGTGATTGAAAGCAGCGTGGTCTGGATGCTGCCTCCCCGTTTCACTTCCTCGGGTTCAAAGTCTGAAACGGTATTGCCGCCGGAGATGGTCCCCAGGCGAGTGGTGGCTTTGGTCGTGAACAGAGCCGCCTCGCCCAAAGAGGTCTTGCCGGATCCGGAGTGGCCGAGGAGGGCCACGTTTCTCAGGTCTTTAGCATCCATGTTTGGCATCGCTCCCTTACATATTGGTGATGGGGAATGGGCCAACTGGCCATTGCGGCGCAGTGGACGTAGCAATCTGGGGTTTGCCTATCTGTTGTTAATGATGGCGTCCGCGCATCGGAATTTTTGAAACGCCGAGAAACGCCGAGTTAGACGCTATGCGAATTGTGGCCCCATTCTATGGCTTTTAGGCGAGTCTGGCAATATCGGCGGCGGAGCCTGATATACAAGAGCCTGTGGGAAGTCTGATTGACACTCAGGCGACTGGGGATATAATGGGCAATTACTTAAGAAGGAGTCCCCCAGAAATCGGCCTCAGGTCCGGCCTCAGGGCTGGTTTAATAAGGGCTCTTCCGCGGCTTATTTGATTATTTAAGGCAGGTATTCATGCCCAAGAAAGAGATCGTCTCCACCGACAAGGTAACCGCCGGCGCGGCGCCCCTCTCCCAGGCCACCAAACTTGGCAATCTGGTCTTCGTGGCCGGGAACACGGGCCGCCACCCGGCCACCGGTGAGACAGGCAAGGACATCAAGGAGCAGACCAGGTACGCTTTGGAGCGGATCTCGCTGATCCTGGAGGCGGCCGGCTCGTCGATCGACAACGTGCTGACGAATACCTGCTACGTGACGAACCGTGACGACCTGCCCGGCTTCAATGAAGTCTATGCGGAGTTCTTCACCAAGGACCGCCCGTCCCGGACAACTGTGGTAGTTAATTTCGGCGATCCGAACAACCTCGTTGAGGTCACCAGCACCGCCTACATCTCAGACTAGTATTCAGAGGCGGCGGGAGATTTCTGATGGCGGCTAGGGCATATATCCTGATCGAGACGCAGGTGGGCAAATCACCGGATGTGGCGGCAGCCCTCCGGAAGATGCCCGGCGTGCCTTCGGTGGACATCATCACAGGCGATTTCGATATCATCGCCTTGGTGGAAGCGGCGGACATGGTATCGATGGCCGATCTGGTCACGGGTCAAGTCCAGTCTATTTCTGGAGTGACCCGGACCATCACCTGCGTCGCCGCTTAATTACCCTATTCTCTGATGGCCGATTAGCCTACGCGGTCGCGGTCTACCCCACTTTTTTGTAGATAGTGTGCGACCGGTTGGTGGCGTGGGGCCTGATTTGCGTGGGCCAGTCGCCCTTCTCCGACTCGGCTTTCCACGCGTCAGACGTTGGGACCTCGGGCGAATCGATGTCATATAGGGCCGCGTAGCGCGCCATTCCCTCTTTATTCGTCGACTCCACCTTGTAGCGCACGCAGCTATTCACGCCCTTGGCCTTCACGATGTTGGGCACGTGCTGAGTGTCGTAGACACGGTTGAAGTCGTCTTCCAGCTCTGCGGGGATGTCCATCATCACCAGGTAAGCGTAGTCTCCCATGAGATCCCTCCCGTGATTGTTTGATTAGTTGCTTTACGCCTGACTAGTCGCTTGACGATAGCTCGCGCTATCCGTAGAATCCGAAGCTCAGCGACCGGTAGTGTGCCGCTCCTTCAGCGGTTCCTTCGCCTCGGCGGACCGGCCGCTCTTTTTATTGCCAGATCTGCTCAGTAAGTCAGAGCGGACGTCGTGCCCTCCGGCAGGTCTACATCCAATGCGTTCAGTGCGTGGGCCAACGTGTGGTAGTACCCGGTCACCGCCAGGATATCCACCACACCGGCATCCCCAACCATCGCCCTAACGGATTCAAAGGTAGCGTCGGAGATGCGGTGCTGCCGCAGCAATTCGATCATGAATTGGACGATGGCGGCATCCTTGGCGTCCAAGCCGTTGGGCGCCCGGTACTCGCGGATGGCGGCGATCACGTCGTCCGACAGACCGGCCTCTTTGGCGGCTGGTTGGTTGACCGTCCACACGTAATGCCCGCAGGCTTCCCGGGCGGCGGTGAGGACCGCCAGCGCCTTGATCCTGGGTTCCATCGGCGTGTTGTAGCGGGCGTAGGTGCCCAGTCCGATCATGGCTGCCGATGCCTGTGGGTTGTTGAGCAAGGCGGCGTAGTTGCGGGCGACACCGCCCCGGCTGGTCTCGATGTCGTCCCAGATCGCCTGACCGGCGGCGTCCATGCTCTCTCTGGTGGCGTAAGGCACTCTAGTCATGTGGCCCTCCTGGTTGTTTATTGATTTGAATAAGCGGCCTATATCTTCGGCAATGAGAGCCGATAACAGCAAGGTATCTCCGAAACTCACCCCAAAGGACATAAAGTGGTGACCGATTTAAGAGGAATTACGTCAACCCTACGTAGGGGCAGGTTTCTAACCTGCCCTTCTACCGCGACATCGTAGTAGTCGAAAGGAAGAAACTTCTCGGAAGAAGCGGCCGGACCACGCACGAAAGGCTTGGACCCAAGAAGCTTGGTATACGAGCGCTAGGGCGGGTTAGAAACCCGCCCCTACTGGTCAGACGGCCTGGCCTGTTTCAAACCTAGCTGTGTTAGCCGGCTGCCTGTAGCCCCGCCGGTTCCCCATCCTTGGCCCAGAGGGACTCAAGTACTGCTCCGGGGGACATGGGCAGGTGTTCCATGCGGACACCCGTGGCCCTGGCGATGGCGTTGGCTATCGCTGCCATGGGAGGCACGATGGGCACTTCACCGACGCCCCTAACCCCGTAGGGATGGCCGGGGTTGGCCACCTCCACGATGATCGTGTTGATCATGGGCAGGTCCAGGCTGGTGGGCATCCGGTAGTCCAGGAACGAAGAGTTATCCATCAGGCCGTCTTTGTTGTAGAAGTATTCTTCATTCAGCGCCCAGCCGATGCCCTGGGCCGCCGCGCCCTGCATCTGGCCTTCTACATAGCTGGGGTGGATGGCCTTGCCGGCGTCCTGGATCACGGTGTAGTCCAAGATCGTGACCTTGCCGGTATCGGGGTCGACTTCCACGTCAACCACGTGGGTTGAGAAAGCGCCGCCCGCTCCAGAGGGGTCAACAGTGGTCTGGCTGGATATGCCGCCGCCGGAACCGGCGAGTTGGCCGGCCAACTCTTTGAAGGTTAGCTTCAATTCAGGGTCGGTCTTGTGTTGGTATACGCCTTCGGACAGTTCAACATCCTCGGCGGAGACATCCCAGATCGAAGCGGCGCGGTTGATCATCTTTTGCTTGATGTCCTGCGCGGTCTCATAGGCTGCCCAGCCGGTGGCAAACGTGGTGCGGCTGCCTCCGGTCATGGCCGTGTATCCAACGGAGTCGGTGTCGGCCACGTGGGGATGGACATCTTCGTACGGGATGCCCAGCACTTCAGCCGCCTGCATGGCGATGGAGGCCCGGGTGCCGCCAATGTCGGTGGATCCTTCCACCAGGCTGACGGAACCGTCGGCGTTCACCGCGATGGCGCAACTGGACTGGAACCCGATGTTGAACCAGAAGCCCGAGGCCACGCCCCGGCCCCGCATCGGGCCTTTCATGTCTGACTTGTACTGTACCGAGTCCCTGGCCGCTTCCAGGCATTCCACGTTGCCGATGACCGGGAAGATGGGGCCGTCAACGCGGCGAGTGCCCTCCTTGGCGGCGTTCATCAGCCGGAATTCCAAGGGGTCCAGGTTGAGCTTCTGGGCCAGCTCGTCCACCACCTGCTCGCCGGCAAAGGCGGCGTTGGGGGCGGCGGGGGCCCGGTATGGCGCCACCTTGGGTTTATTGACCAAAACGTCATACCCGTCGACCGTCATGTGTTCGATGTCATAAGGGGCGAAGATGCACTGGGTGCCGGCCCCCACCAGGGAACCGGGGAACCCGCCCGCCTCATAGGCCAAGTAAGCCTGGGCGGCAACGATGTCTCCCGACGAAGTGGCCCCCATCTTCACCTTGATGTAGGTGCCCGAGGTGGGTCCGGTGGCCTCGAAGGTCTCGGCCCTAGTCATGGTCATCTTGACCGTCCGGCCGGTCTTTTTGGAAAGCAGGGCGGCCAGGGGCTCTAGGTAAACGGGAATCTTCCCGCCGAACCCGCCGCCGATCTCCATGGGCACGACCTTGATCTTGGAAACAGGCATGTCCAATATGGGCGCCATGGCGTCCCGTGCGGTGAAGGCCCCCTGGGTGCTGGTCCAGATGGTGATCTCGTTGTTCTCGTTCCAGATGGCCGAGGCTGTTTGGGGCTCGATATAGCCCTGGTGGACCATCTGGTTGGTGAATTCACGCTCGACGATGACGTCGGCCGCGGCGAACCCCTTCTCGATGTCTCCCTGGGTGAACTGGACGTGGGTGGCGATGTTGCTCTTCTTGTCGGTGCGCTCGCCCAGGTCGGTGGTGGTCAGGTCTTCTTGTATCAGCGGGGCATCGTCGGCCATGGCTTTACGAACGTCCATGACCGGTGGCAAGACTTCAAAGTCCACCTTGATCAAGTCTACGGCTGCCTCGGCTACGTGTTGGTTGACAGCCGCAACGGCCGCGATGGCGTGGCCTTTGTAAACGACCTTGGTGCGGGCCAGCAGGTTGTCGCTGGCCATCTGAGTGCCGCGCGATGCGCCCTCTTTGTTGGCGCCGGGCATGTCAGCTCCGGTGATGATGGCTTCCACGCCCTTCATCGCCAGGGCCTTGCTGGTGTCAATGGACTTGATGCGGGCGTGGGCGTGGGGACTGCGCAAGACCTTGCCGTAAAGCATGCCCGCAGTCTGGTAGTCTGCACCGTATTTGGCCCGGCCGGTCACCTTGTCGGTGCCGTCGGGGCGAATGGGGCGGGTTCCCACCACTTTATATTCAGTGTTGGACAAGACGATGTTTTCTGCCATCGAGTCTACCTCACACGTAATCTAGTGCCTGGCTGAAGTTGGCGAAATTGTATCACAGCGGGCCGGTTCTGTGAGAGAATGGCCGTCGAATACAACCCGGCCCGCAAGCGCCCAAACACCCCGCATGAGATGAGTAGAGAAAAGTAGATATGGAACCATTGAAAGACATCAAAGTCCTGGCGGTTACCGTGTATCTTGCCGGGCCGTTCTGCTCCATGAACCTGGCCCGCCTGGGCGCGGAGGTCATCAAGGTGGAGATACCCGGCAAGGGCGACCCCGTGCGAGGCAACGGCCCATTCGCCGGACCCAAGGGCAACAACATCCAACCCCAGACTGATGTCGACCTCTCAACCCGGTTCCTCAAGCGCACTCAGGGCGTGAAGAGCGTCACTCTGGACCTCAAAACCGTCAAGGGCAAGCAGATGTTCTTGGACATGGTCGAGAAGTGCGACGTGGTCCTGGAGAACCTGGCGCCAGGTTCTTTGCGCCGCATCGGGTTGGGCTACGACGAGGTCGCAAAGGTCAACCCCGGTATCGTCTACTGCTCGATATCTGGCTACGGCCAGACCGGCCCCTACGCCGACAAACCGGCCCATGACCCTCAGATACAGGGCATGAGCGGCCTGATGGACATCAACGGAGAGGAAGACCGTCCGCCGGTGAAAGTCGGTTTCTACGTCGGCGACCTGGTCACACCTTTATTCGCCTGCTACTCCATCCTGGCCGCCCTGCGCGAGAAGGACCGCACCGGCCAGGGCCAATACCTGGACGTGTCCATGATGGACACCCTGGTTTCGCTGATGTTTATGGAGAACCTGGAGGAGACCATCGCTGATGGGGAACCCCTCCGCACCGGCAACATCAGCCGCAGCGGGCCCACCGGACTCTATGAGACCAAGGACGGCGACCTGTCACTAACGGTTACCAGCGATGAACAGTGGGGCCGCTTGTCCCGCGCCCTGGATGCTCCCAACCTGTTGGAGAACCCGTTATTCAAAGACTACGTGGCGCGCACCGTCAATGTTGAAGCCGCCCGCCAGGAGATTCAGCGTCTGATCGGAAAGTTCACGCTGGACGCCGCACTAAAACGGCTGGAAGAGTTCGACGTGCCCTGCGCCCCGGTGCGCACTGCTGAGCAGGTCATGAACGACCAACACTTCTGGGACCGCGGCAGCCTGGTGCCCATGCTCCACGCCGCCATGGACAAACCGGTGGAAGGCGTGGCTTCCGGCTTCCCCGTGAAATTCTCCGGAGGCGAACTCCCCAGCGCCACAGGCGCGCCTACTTTAGGCATGCACAACTCAGAGATATTCAAGAAATTTCTCGGCCTAACAGAAAAAGACCTGAAACAATTGAAAGAAGAAAAAGTAATCTAAAACCCAAAATTCAAAACCCAAAAGCTGACCGCTGACCGCTGATAGCTGACAGCTACAAGGAGCCCCGATGGCAACGGCCAGACCGCTGCGGACGTCCATGTACGTCCCAGGCAACAAAGAAGACTGGATGCGCAAGGCGCCCCAATACGGGTCCGACGCGCTGATATTGGACCTGGAAGACTCGGTCCCGGTCCCCAACAAGTCGGAAGCCCGCGTCCTGGTGCGCAAGATGCTGGAGGAGCTGGGCGGCGAGAAGCCAACGCTGACCGTCCGGGTCAACCGGCTGGAGACGGGCCTCACGGGCGCCGACCTGGAAGCCGTAACCTGCCCTCAACTCTACTGTGTCCTGGTCCCCAAGGTCGAAAGCCCAGCCGACGTGGTAGAAGTCGATAACCTGCTCTCCCACTTCGAGCGCAAAGCCGGTATGGAGATGGGGACGATCTTCATCGACCCCGGCATGGAAACGGCTACCAGCATCCGGCTGGCCTACGAGATCGCTACGGCCTCCCCCAGAGTCGCCCACATGGGCGGCAGCGGCGGCAAGGGCGGCGACACGGCCCGGTCCATCGGCTTTGAGTGGACTCCCGAAGGTCTGGAGACGCTGTACTTGAAATCGAAAGTGCTGATCGACGTTCGCTCCGCCGGGGTGCCTTACCCCATGAGCGGCGGCTGGATGGACATCCACAACCTCGATGGGCTTAGGGCGCTGGCCATCCAACTCAAGCAGTTGGGCTACACCGGCATGCACCTGATTCACCCGTCCCACGTGCCGGTGGTGAACGAGGTCTTCTCGCCGTCCCCGGAGGACGTGAAACACTGGCAAGGCCTGGTCGCGGCGATGGAGGAGATGCGGGCCACCGGCGGGGCAGCCGTCACCTTTGACGGAGACATGGTGGACATCGCCCACGAAGAGACCGCCCGGAGGATGCTGGCGATCGCCAAGGATATGGGGGTTGAAGGGGCTTAAATAGCCCCTGCTGATGACTGAACAGATGGAAAGGCGAATAACACTGAAAGGCTGCGTAAACTTCCGGGACTTGGGCGGTTATTCCACCACCGACGGCCGCACCGTGAAGTGGCGGCTTTTATTTCGCAGCGACTCGCCAAGTTCATTGACCGAAGCCGATGTCCAAACTATCACCGGAAGCCTGGGAGTCGTGTCCGTTGTGGACCTGCGCAGTAACGCTGGCGCCACATCAAACGACGGCCGGGGTCTGCTTGCAGCCTCGGGTATCGGGTACCACCAATTTCCGTTTCTAGAGGCGCGTGGGATCCTGCCGCCAACCTCCGGCGAGGAGGTGGACAAGCGGCTGACCGAAATGTACCAGTGGATCTTAATGAACTCCGGCTCCCTGGTGGCCCAAGCATTTGCCGCTCTGGCCCAGCCGGTGAACCTGCCCGCGCTGTTTCACTGCAGCGCCGGCAAAGACCGGACCGGCGTATTGGCCGCCACCATCCTGGACGTGCTGGGAGTCGGCCGGGAAGAGATCGTGAAAGACTTCCTGGCGACCAACGAAGTCATTGACGCCATCTTGGAGAGGCTTCGAGGGATGCCTGGTTTTTTGAACTCCACCCGCGAAGGCATCATGGCCCCTAGGGTCGCCATCGAGAAATACCTGGACGTCACCCAGAGCGAATTCGGCGGCTCCGAAGCCTACCTGCTCCACCACGGCGTCCAACAGAGCGTGATCGACAATTTCCGGGAGTCGATGCTGGAGTGAAAGCTGTCAGCGCTCAGCTATCAGCTTTCAGCTTATTGGGAGAAATGGAATGAACGACCTTGAGCAGGAAGTAGACCAACTATTCATCGAATATTTTCGGGACTTTAGCAATCTTGATCTGAATGCCATCGTCTCTTATTTCCATCTGCCCTGTGTGTTCATCGTTCCCAACGACGTTCTGGTGTTCTCGACGGCGGCTGAGGTCGAAGAGTTCTGGGCGCCACGGTTTGAAGCCATGAAGGCCGCTGACTTTGGCCACACCGAGCGGCACGAAGCCAGCATCCAGGTGTTGAACGACAATACGGCCATGGCCTGCAGTTTGGCCGTCAGATTCAAGAAAGATGGAACCCAGCTTGAGCGCCGGGGCGCAGCGTTTGCTGTGCGTAAGACCGATGAAGGCTGGAAGATCGTTACGGTGATCCATCATTCTCCGGAAAATGTCATTCGGATGCAGTGACCGGTGAGCCGTTGGCCATCGCTGCACCTATTGGAGGCACACATGACTACCTTCGTTCTGGTTCACGGCGCGTCCCATGGCTCTTGGTGCTGGGACAAGGTCGTGCCACTGCTGCAGGCCCAAGGCCACGACGCGATCGCGGTTGACTTGCCTGGCAACAGCTACGGGGAGTTCGATATTCCGCATAGCGAGATCACCCTCGATACCTACGCCCAGCACGTCTGCAAGGTGCTCGATGATCTGGACGAGCCGGTGGTGTTGGTTGGCCACAGTTTGGGCGGCCTCACCATCACCCAGACCGCGGAATACCGCCCGTATAAGATCAGGACCCTGGTCTATCTGACGGCGTTGCTCTTTGGAAATGGACAGGCCATGATGCCGGTGACTTCGCGGGAGCCCGAGGCCGTCAGAGCGGGACTGGAGAGGGATTCCTGGGCAGTTTCAGATGACCTAAGCACAGTCATATTCCACGAGGGGTCGCTTAAAGACAGATTCTACAACGACTGTACCGATGACGACGTGGCCTGGGCCAAGTCCATGGTGGTCCCCCAACCGTCGGGCCCTCTGATGGATCCCATGCAGATCACAGAGGCTAACTACGGCCGGGTGCCAAAGGTCTTCATCGAATGCGAGCTGGACGGAGCTCTCTGGCTTCCCTACCAGCGGGAGATGCAGGCCAACGTGCCCTGCGACCGGACCATGACGTTGAACACTGGACACTCGCCGTTCCTGTCGGCCCCGGAAGACCTGGTGGCGCACTTGGTCTCGGTATAGACGGCCCCACGTAGCCAAACAGGGCCACGAAAGCTATCATGGCACAACCTGAATAAACACGAGAACCGGAGGCAGCAATGGCTAACAAGAAAGGCACCGGCCTGATGTTGGTTGGGGCCGACATCCCAGCCGACAAAGAAGAAGATTTCAATAAGTGGTACCAAGAGGAACACCTTCAGGAACTGATGAGCGTTCCCGGTATCCTTAATGCCGCCCGTTACGAGGCAACCAAGAGCGGCCCAAAGCACCTAGCCGTGTATGAGTTGGAGAGCGTTGACGTCGTTAACACCGACGCCTTCAAGAACCGCCCGCGCACTGATTGGGGTTCACGGGTGTCACCCAGCCTCATCGGAACCAATTTCTTCAACTTGGTCCTCGACATGATCCACCCCACCGCTCTCACCGACGACATCGCCAACAGTGACATGGCCAACGCCCTCCAGATCGGGCGGATGGCTGTCCCCGCCGACAACGACGATGAGTGGAACAAATGGTACAGTGGTGTCTACGTCCCGAATTATGAAAAGTGCCCCGGTGTGATCCGCGGCCGGCGCTGGCGGGCCGTAAAGGGCGAGCCTCAATACGCCACCGTTTACGAGTTCGAGGACGAGAACGTATCGGAGACCGCCGAGTGGTGGAAACAGCGGGAGATCCACACCGACAACGGCCGGATGCGCGACATCATGACCCACGCGGATGGCTCGCCCGGCATCTGGAGGAAGACCTTCCAACTCTAGGCCGGACCCCATCTCCGGGAAAAGAGAAAGGACGTGTATTCCGCGCCCGCTGACCCCTTCGCTGGACCTATGAATGCCACGGGCGCGGCCAAAAATCCTGCAGGCGCGGCCAAAAATCCCGCGGACGCGGAAAGATTCCGTCATGGACGCTACACAAGACCACCACACAGGACACGGGCAAGATCACCGCTCCGCCAGTAGACGGAGCCTCAGCATCTCCCTGGCACTGATCATGTCCTACATGGTGGTCGAGGTGGTCGGCGGTCTGGTATCGGGCAGCCTGGCCCTTCTGGCCGACGCCGGACACATGCTGACCGACGGGGCCGCCATCGGCCTGGCGCTGCTGGCCATCTGGGTCTCCACCCGGCCCGCCTCCATCGAACAGACCTTCGGTTTCCACCGCACCGAGATCCTGGCGGCCATGTTGAATGCTCTGAGCCTTTGGTTCATCGCCGCCTTGATATTCTTTGAAGCCTCCCGGCGCTTCAACGACACCCTTGATATCGACGGCGGCTTGATGTTGGGCGTTGGCGCTGTCGGCCTGCTGGTGAACATGGCCGCGGCCTGGGTCCTGCACCGGTCGTCCGGGGAGAGCCTGAATGTGGAAGGCGCTTTCCTGCACGTGGTGGCCGACCTCCTGGGCTCGGTGGCCGTGGTGGTGGGGGGCGTGCTGGTGCTGTCCTTCGGATGGGACATCGCCGACCCCATTTTCGGAATCGTGATCGGCGTGCTGATACTGGGCAGCTCATTCCGGTTGCTTTGGAAAGTGGTCCATGTTCTCATGGAGGGAACGCCGTCCCACCTGGACCTGCATGAATTGTGCCAGCGGATGGAGGAACTTGAGGGCGTGACCGGCGTCCATGACATCCACGCCTGGTCCATCACCACCGGGTACGACGCTCTGAGCGCCCACGTCACCGCCGACGCCTCGGTGATGCACGACCCCGGTGCGGTGTTGCGGCGGCTGCGGGACATCGCCTCCACCGAGTTTGGCATCGGACACGTGACCATCCAGTTGGAGGACTCAATGGACGGCTGCGACGAAGACCACCACATCGAGCACCCAGCGGTCTTCACCTCCAGCCACCGCCATGACGAATCCTGATTTGCCTGCTCTCCGTATAACGTTGGGCCGTACAACGTTCGGTTCTACCAAAGATAAGACTAAAAGATAAATGGGAATGACCAGCTTCAATCTTAGAAATATGACCTTGGCGGTCATTGCCGTCATGATGCTTCTGTTCGCTCCTTTGGCTTCGGCGGCCGCCCAGCCGGAAGACCCGATCGGAGAAGGCAGGGGAGTGGACATCGTTGCCGGGCCTCATGCGGTGAGAGTGTTCGTGATCAACTCCAACCTGGCGGCCGGCTTCCTCCAGATGGCCCTTTTCATCACTGACGCCAACACGGGCGAGACGGTGTCCGACGCCATGGTGGTGCTTAAAGCCAACAACGAAGACCAAGAATACGAGGGTTGGGCCACGGCCCTCAATTCCCCGGCCATGCCCCGGCGGTACGATGTCCGCATGAACCTGGGGTCCACGGGCGAGTGGACCATCGACGTCGACGTCTCGAGTTCCCTGGGCCAGGGCGGCGCCAGAGCGTTGACGCTGGAAGTTCCGGCCCTCAGACGCTACACCGATGGCAGCCTGGTCTTCTTCGGGATATTCGCCGCGATGATGCTGGGTATCGCCTACCTATTCTGGAGCGTGAAGCGCAAGAACCGCCTCCGGCGTGAAGCTGCCCAAGACGAGCCGCAGAGCTGAACGATGTTTAGATTAGGCCGGACCATACTGTTGGCGCTCTTCGTAGTGGCTCTTTTTCAGTTTGTCTGGGCTGTTCCTGGAGCACACGCCCACAACGGGATCGAAAACGGGCAGAACCCCTTCACCGCCTGGAACTGGAACCCGTTGGCGACCCTCTTGCTGTTGATGGCGGCTTATGTGTACCTGAACGGCCTCAGCAATTGGAACCGGCCCAGCCATCCCATCAGCCGTTGGCAGCGGGCGTCCTTCTTCACGGGGCTGTTCGTGATCTTCATCGCCTTGCAGTCGCCGCTGGACAATCTATCTGAGCACATGCTGTCGTTCCACCAGCTACAACATTTCTTGCTGCGGATGATGGCGCCGTTGCTGATCTTGCTGGGCGCACCGCTGACGCCGATGCTGCGGGGGTTGCCGCCCTGGATTTTGCTGGGTATCGTGCGCCCCACTGTGCGCCATCCCCTGGGCCGGGCTATCTATGAAAAGTTGACCAACCCCGTGATCTCTGTTTCGATATTCATGGGGGTGCTTTATCTGTGGCAGTTCCCCGGCGGGTTCAACCTGGCGCTGCGCAACGAGTTCGTCCACGCCATGATGCATATGACCATGATGTCGTCGGGGTTCATATTCTACTGGGCGGTCATCGACCCCGCGCCGCGCCGCTCTCGGGTCCACTACGGGGTGCGGGTGCTCTACCTGGGATTGATCGTCCTGCCCAACACCCTGCTGGGAGCCGTGATCACCTTCTCCAAGGGCATCATCTACTCCGGGTATGAGGACGTCTACCAACCCTTCGACATGTCGCTATTGACCGACCAACAGATCGGCGGTCTGATGCTGTGGGTGCCGGGCGACATGATGAGCATCCTGGTGGCCGGCATAGTCATGATCATGTGGTACGAACGTGAAGAGGGCGGCAACCGGGTCAACCCATCTATCCCTCCACCGCCACCGACCGAACCCTCTCCGCCCGACCCGTAAGCAGGGTCCCTTCTCCCTCTCAAGGGAGAAGGTTAGGATGGGTATAAACCGGGGACATAGGTAACAGATAAACCGGGCACATGGGTGACACTTTCCTAGAGGATGGAGGAAACAGCCATGAGGAGGAAAGCAG